>Ga0214919_10000641_pt1 | contig 59385 bp, 58 predicted proteins | sample LL1503_MetaG_FD_177994 | JGI IMG/M metagenome (GOLD analysis project Ga0214919, IMG submission 177994) | Freshwater microbial communities from Lake Lanier, Atlanta, Georgia, United States - LL-1503 | ecosystem: Environmental > Aquatic > Freshwater > Lake | place: USA: Georgia | collected... | reverse complement strand
TATCCCCAGTCGGTCCAGTAACCCCAGTCGGTCCAGTAAACCCAGTCGGTCCAGTAAACCCAGTCGGTCCAGTAAAAACTCCGGTGGGTCCAGTAAAACCGGTATGTCCTGTAAAACCAGTTGTACCAGTTGCATCTATTGGACCAGTTGGACCAGTTGCACCTGTTGGACCAGTTGCACCGGTTGCACCTGTTGGACCAGTATGTCCTGTAAACTGGTTTGCAGCACCAGTTGGACCAGTAAAACCGGTAGGACCAGTATTTCCGGTTGCGCCACCAATTCCAGCTGGACCAGTAAAACCGGTAGGACCAGTATAATTTATGCCATTGAGTCCGGCGAAACCTGTAACTCCGGTTGGTCCGGCATGTCCGGTAAAACCAGTTGAACCGGTTTGTCCGCCAAGTCCGGCTTTTCCGCCGAGTCCGGTTTGACCGGTGGGTCCGGTAGGTCCGGTATATCCAATTTTGCCGGTGGGTCCGGTCTGTCCGATTTTTCCGGTAGGTCCATTTTTACCAGTGGGTCCAGTTTTACCAGTTTGACCGATAGGTCCTGGAAGTGTGCTTGGAGCAGTGTTTGCAGCGCCAGTTGGACCAGTTAAACCAGTTGGACCGGTTGACCCTGTTGGACCAGTTAAGCCAGTTGGACCTGTGGGTCCGCCAGACTTACCGGTTGGTCCCGTTTGCCCCCAAATTGTAGATGATTTGATTGCCGACCAGGGTCCATTTCCCGCACTAGTTTTTGAACGAATCCTGAAAAAATATTGCGTAACGGGTACTGTAGGTGAAAGACCGTATGCAGTGTAAGATGTTACATTCGCCGGAATATTTGCGGAATTATAAGGTAATGTGGGATTAACACACGGCATCCATGTATTTGAACACATGTTATAATAATCGTCGCACGAACTCTGCTGCAACTCATATGAAATAATAGGATAAGTTAAAGTGGAATATGCCGGCGACCATTTTACTGTCGCTCGAGTTGTCGTTGTCATTTGAATGGTCGTGTTTTATTTTGTAAACGTGTTGAATTTAATTTAAATGTATAAATATATAAATATTATTATATTTATACATTTAAATTAAATTTGTAGTTGTCTTATTAATTAATTAAACAATCCATCAACTACTTGACGAATTAAATCAATTAAATCAATATGTAAAAATTTCTATACGTCTATACTTTTTCCCAAACAATTTCAGGAGGAGTGTGCCATTCCGAGTATGCTTTTGCTTTACTAGTTGGACGTTCCAGCGCCAATAGTTGATGCAGTGCCTGAATTCGTCGATCAATTGGTTTAAAATGTAAATGTGAACCTAAATCAGATTTTGCATTTTTTATTTGAAAAAGTTTTCGAGACAGTTGTTTAAGTCGCCATTCAAATTGAAGTGCAGCCGACCAATCTGGAAATCCTTCAACATGACACACGCGTCGCCAAGTGTGTCCCTGTGCCACTTTAATGCTTGTTGCATGAGCACCGCCGGCCAAGTCTTTATTGTGCTGTCTTAGTCGATGGTCCAAATCTATGGTTGCGCCAACATACGTTGATGCTTTGTCGCTAGATTCTAAAATGTAGACATAATATTTTTTACCATTATCATTATCATTACCATTATTTTCCATATAAAATCTAATGAAATGCCTTGTTTACCTTATTTAGACTTTATAAATATATTTAAATAATATTTAAATAATAATATTAAAATATGAGTAAAAACTTGACATTATTTGTATTTTTTAATAATAGGTTACAAAATACAAATAAATAAATAACATTAAAAATGCAACAATTTATTGCCACACTTATATTTTGCATCGTTCTTTTTTTATATTTACACATTTATTTCCAATTGAAAACATCAAATGATTTAGAAGTATATGAAATAGAACAGCCATCAAAGGACAAACTGGAAGAAATATGCGATTTAAGACAGCCGGTCATATTTGATTACCAAAATGATTCCTTGCTCGAAAGTTGCAAAATCAACACGGTTGCAGAACATTATAGTGCTTTTGATGTGAAATTGCGCAACGTGAAAGAACTGGATGAAAACACGGATTTGCACATTCCAATCACATTAAAGGTTGCGTTATCACTATTCAACAATGATAAAGATTCTAAATATATAATCGAGAAAAATAATGATTTTTTAGAAGAAACCGGTTTAATCAAGAATTTTAAATACAATGATGCATTTTTACGTCCACCCATGGTGTCAAACTGTTTTTACGACCTGGTGTCTGCATCTCAAAATACAGAAACCCCTCTCCAATACAATGTAAATTATAGAAATTTCTACTTGGTAACCCATGGAAAAATTAAAATTAAATTAATTCCTCCCAAGTCGGCTCGTTACTTGTACCCGACAGACGATTACGAAAATTTCGAATTCAGGTCGCCTTTAAATCCGTGGGAAATACAGCGCCAATATAAAGCAGACTTTGATAAAATAAAAACGCTTGAAATCGAATTGACTCCAGGTAAAATTATTTATATTCCTGCATACTGGTGGTACAGTGTTAAATTCATGGAACCGCTGACGTCTGTTTGCGTCTTCAAATATCGCACATACATGAACACGGTTGCCATACTTCCAAAGCTTTGCATGAGAACGCTTCAGCGCCAGAATACAAAGAGAGAAATTGTTAAGAAAGTCCGATTTTCTAAGAATCTCGCTGATGCCGATGCATCAAAAAAATATATGCCAAAATCTAGCAACAGTAACAACAGTAACAACAGTGGCTCAAAAATGAAAGGAATAAAAGAAATAAAAGACATATCTACACCTACACCTGTTGCTGCCACCAATGCACACTCATCCTTGGAAGCAACATCCATTTTACCCGATTCCACGCCGCCAACAACACATGCAGACGCCGATACACACGCCGATGCACACGCCAATGCTTACAACAATGAAGATGTTTCTGGGCCGGCGGTAAACAGTAACCAGCATGAAAATGCCATCACGCTTTCTTTAACAGAATAATCTACATGAATCTACATGAATGACAGGTTTGAAAGCAGTTCGCTTAATTTATGAATATCACATCGGCGCGCCGGCTCAACAAGGACGTGTTTATTTAAAACTTCACGAATATATTCATGTTTTATCAAGTTGAAATATTTTAGAGGAATATAACCCGAATTATTGAAAAAGTCATAAGGGTAGTCTTTATAATAATGGTACGTTTTATTGAATGCATATATTGACATAAAAATCAATCCGATGGACCAAATGTCGTGCGATTTATTATGAACCGTCCAATTGTATTTATATTCCTTCGAGTTGAAAACTGCATTATTTCTATTACGCCTGTTGTGCGCGTTCAGTGCACATGTATTTTCAGTTTCCGGAGCGCAATAAGGTAACGTTCCGCCGCTTGCGTGCTTTGTTTTCAAATGTATTCCTGATAACCCAAAGTCGATTAAAAAAACACAATTTTCTGAATGCTTCGTCATTATCATTATATTCGTCGGTTTCAAATCGCCGTGAACGCAATCCAGCTCGTGCAACTCTTTTATTATTGCGCACAACTGTATAAACAAATCATAAACCATTTCAATAATGTTGCCTTTGCGCTTATTTAATTCCATCCAGCAGTCTAGCGTAACTCCATTAATGTACGGCTGTACGCTGTAATAAAGAGGAAAATGTTGTGAATGTGACTGTGATTGTGGTTGTGATTTTGATGGATTTTGAATGTGAACATACATTGGCAACAAGATTCCCATTTGCACAACATCCTTATAATTATTGTATTTATTCAAAAGTATTCGCGCTATTTTATCTTCATACTCCACCTGACCATCCACACTATCAATCCTAAAAATAAAATCCAAGCATTTGTGTTTAAATACACCATAATTTTTAGTTGTGTCATCATTTTTATAATTTTCAGAACCACCACTTCTCTTATTGGCACCATACTCATATTCACCTTCACCTTCACCTTCACCATAGTCATCATACTTTTTAAACACGATGAAATCATTGTTGTTAAACACACATGAACTTGAGTTTTGACTGTGTATATTTGAAATAATTTTTACTAATTCATCTCTATTTGTATAACGTAGTTGTATACTTTGAGATGTATTTATTATTAGGTCAACAATTTCGGTTACAGTTAATATTTTTTCAATATTTTTATTTTTATCACCGCCATCATCGTCATGGAATTGAAATGATAATAAAGGCCGCACATCTGATGATTCTTCCAATCCAAATTCGACATCAGGAAAACTATGATTTTTTTTATTAACTTTGTTGTTGTCAGCACTCATTGCTTGTCTTTATATTTTCGGTGTTGCGTTGATATAATATAATGTAATATAATAACAATTACTTTATAAATGCATTTATAATATATTAATAATTCAACCTTCAACCTTATTATATTATAACATAAAATCTATTGGAATATTTATAATGGTGTCATTATGGTCTGCAAGGTACCACGTAAATGATACATATCCCATTAATTCAAGCCATGCCCAATAATTTACTTCCCAAACGAGTTTTTTTGTTAAATTTAAAAATTCTTCAAAGTAATATATACTAACATCATAAAATGATAACAAACTATTCTTGTCTCCAATAAAAAAACCTCCACAAAATCTCCAATAAATAAAATCTTTTAAAACATCCACATTGGAACATTTGTTCCAACACCCAGGCATTGAAATAAATGGCTCAGAAGTAAAATTAGATTCAGAATACTTTTTTAATTTAGTCAAAGAGCTTTCCATATTTTTGAATATATATGGTAAACTAAAATCAAACCAACAAAAATAATCATTGTTAAATGGATTAGCATTGATTGTTTTTTTGATAAATTCAATTTTTGAATTCATAAGAAACATATAATTTGATGAATCTTTCACATTATTTCTTCTCTCCGGAGGACTCAATGGATTAGAGTTTCTATTTCCAATTTTTGTAAATTCCAAGTCTTCTATAGAGAGAACTTCAATTACAATTAAATTTTTATGTTTGTTAGAAATCAAATCAATTGCATCTTTGTATTCTGGGCTAATAAACAAACATATATTTATATTCAGTTCAACAATTTTCATAAATAATTCCAATCTTTTTTCAAATGACTTGGTTTCATCATAATCATATTCATAAGTTTTCAAATATGCTGTTACAAATGTGACATTATTATTATTATTTTCCATTTAAATATAATTAATTAACAATGAAAAATACATTTAAGTTAATTATATTTTAATTATATTTGTAAATATTAGTTTTTATTTACGTGTATTCAATGGAGCGTGTGTTCAATGTTTATAAAACTCCAACAGCCTTGCAGACGGGTCCAAGTTTGAACAGAAAGGATGACGCCAATAATACGGAATTGCATTGTCACTCTTGTCCGGGAAAAAGTTCTCAAATACTTTTCGATAATAATAGCTCTCTTTATCATACGGCAGATTGAGCTCATTTTGTACAGAGTTTTTCAAACTGATAATGGTTTTCACATATGCGTTATATTCCACATCCGACACTTTTGTGTCAACATATTCTTTTATCATCTGAACCCACGTTCTTCCTGTGCTCCCCGACACACCATCGCTAAATGCTTCTTTTCGTCTCCAAAGCAGGTCATCCGGCAAATATCCACATTCGGAAAATGCTTTTCTCAGCAAGTATTTCTCAATTCTTTCATCATTGAACCGCTTGTAATGCGGCGGAATTTCCATCACATATTTCAGGAGCGCCTTATCTGCAAAGGGAACGCGAGCTTCCAACCCGGCTCCAGAAATCGTCTTGTCTGAACGCAACAAATCGAAATAACGCACGTCTCGTATCATTCGCTCATTCTCCATTTTAAACTCTTCATCTGTGGGCGCTTTTGTAAACCCGCGATACGACCCAAACATTTCATCCGACATGTCACCACAAAATATGACGACATCATTTGACATTCGCGATATGTATTTGCTAATCAAAAAATTCGGCAGAGATGCGCGAACCGAAGTCGTATCGTAGCTTTCAATTTGATAGATTGTGTCTTCAATTGCATCCAGAAATTCACGTTCGGTCAAACACACTTCATGGTGGCGCGTTCCCAAAAATTTCGCCGCGTGCTTTGCCCACTTTAAATCCACCGAACCGCTCAGTCCTATGCTGTACGTGTTCAATTTTGACGGGTCCATATTTTTACACAGAATTGCGGTTACGAGCGTGCTGTCCAAACCGCCAGAAAGCAGCGACCCAACTGCACGCTCCGACATTAGTCGTTTTTTCACCGCCGATTCCAACAATGTTTTAATATTTGCGCAAATGTTTGCTTCGGTATCTTGCACTGTTTTAAACACGTAGTCGTATGGAGAATAGTGCTCCAATTCAACATCACACATGGTGCGAACCGTTAGCGCGATATAATAAGGTCGAATAGATAAATGTCCCAGTTCGTATTCGCCCCAACATCCCGACGGAAATTGTTTAACGTATGTACCCAAACAATTCTCCATTGACTTTATTTCGCTTGATACCGTAATATCTGCCGCGTATCCCTGTGTTGACCCATAAAATAAAGACCGAATTCCAAACGGGTCTCTGCCAATGTACAACTTTTCACTGTCATGGTCCACTAAAACCAGCGCAAACACTCCGTCAAGTCGTTTCAATGTTTCTTCCATTCCGATTTTCCGAAACAAATGAATAACAATCTCACAATCTGACCCGCCCACACTGTATTCATCTTTCAACCCGAATTCTTCAATAAGTTGTTTATAATTGTAAATCTCGCCATTGCACACTAGCGTACATTTTTTCAACTTTAATGGCTGGTTCCCAGCACTGCTTAAACCATTAATTGCCAAACGATGAAACCCAAAACACCTGTGTGAATTATTCTTCGTTTTTTCATTCAAAAAAATAGAGTTATCAGGTCCACGATGACTCGTCTTGTAAAACGAGTTTTGTATTGATTTAAGTTTTTTCATATCCATATACCTTGTCAACCGGTTCTCATAGTAATAAATTCCGCACATTTTTTACAAATTGTTATATTTTCTTGTTGAATCGTCGAATCATAACTATACATGATAAGTTATATCTATGTTGGTTTAACAAATTAATATTCAAAACATATTTTTATTTATATATTTTCCTTCTCTTCTCTCTTTGCTTCTTCGTGAATCATCATTGTTTCCGAAATCTTTGCCATGCACACTAGTTTGCATTTGCAATCTACTTCGCCTCCCCGTTTATACCTTCTTGTAATTTCACATTTAAAATTTCCGGCACAATCCTTCTTTTTGTCATCTTCTTCTTTCTTCTCGCCGCTTTCAATTCGTCTCATGTAATCATCCATAAATCGCCTAGCAGTTGCCATGTTGGCCATGTCATTTGGGTTATGTATGCTATAGCTGCTGCAGAATGTTTTTCCTGCAGCGATAACAGCCCTTGCCGATTTAGTAATAATGGTGCCGCCGCGAGTGTTGAACATTTATTCGATGTATGCGTGATGTTGCGCGATAATGTGTAAATGTGTGTATACATATTTATTTTTTCAATTTATTTTTTAAGTTTTCAAAAATGATTAAAAAATATATTTATTAATAATAAATAATAAATATTTTCTTATACATATATAAATACAAATACACACGTATATCACAATTATATAATGTTTGGCGTTGTAAACAAATTATATTTATGCAATCAAGAAAGGTCTAGAGAACTGAATGACCGAATCACCGTTCGCAATATACCATCTGCACCTCTTCAGCCTCAGTACAGTATGCGACCGGTTCTAAGCAAATATTCAATCATGCCCATTTTAGACCAGCGCGCAACTCCCACTGTCGCCATGGGTGAATACCCGCAGTTCAGTCCAGAGACCACATTCAATCCAGGAAATGCGCAAGCACCGTGGTCCGGTTTTTCTTCAAATATCAACACGGAATCCACTTTGCGCAATCAATTCTTTGCACTTCAAAATTGCGAACAGGCCGAGTATGTGCCATCTTCAAAAAGCGACCTATTCAATGTGCGCGTTCCAGAAAATTATGTGCAACAGCCGTACCCTGACCTTTTCAATCGTCAGCAGTTTTGTCCTCACAATCCCAATGAACACAATATTGCAAATAAGTTTTTCAATAATTCAACTCGAACTGATATTAAAAATTTGTAACGCATTTTTAAAGTCAAAATAAAATATAACCATAATTAGTTATATAACTTATATAATATATAAACACATATATTATATAAGTTATAAATTACATTACATTTCCACTAATGAACATTTCTTTGAATTCCGTCGATGACGCAACTCTAGAATATATGGTAAATGTCACACAGTATGAAAAATACCTTCGTAAAAATAATATAGATTATGACACTGGATTCAAGAGAGATTTAAAATTTTATCGAAAAAGAATAATTTCAATTACAAAAGACCTTTTTAAAAATGAAATGAAAGATGTTGATGTTACATTAAACGGCGTATTCAACATGTACATGAAGGCGTGCATTTCCCATTTGAAATTTGAAGACCAAAGCGAAACCATCCAAAAATGTTACGTGTGCATGGGAATTGTGGCGGGCGAACCAACTGCGCAGCAGCAACAGCAGCAGCAGAACTGCACATGTAACAACAAACTCGATGCGCTCAACGCATTCGAATTAAACAAAGCAAACGAACTTTGTTTCAAACCAAAAGAAGTAAAAAAACTTACACTTGATAACTATGTTATAAAAAAATCATCATCTCAGAAAAAAGAACCGGTTGTTTTCCCGCAACAATTTAAATTCAACCCAAAAGACCCATCATTCAAATACAAGGGACTAAAAAAACAAAAAAATAAAAAAGATAAACTGCCCACTACTACCAATGAAATTAATTCAGAAGAAACTAAAATTTAAAATAAATAAAATTAAAATAAAAAAGTATTATAACTATAAATTAAATATAAATATAAATGCCTCCTCCTAACCTAAAACGTAAAAAAAATAAAAGCATTCGAAAAAAACCTACGAAAGAAAATGAAAATAATTTAGATGAATCTTTCAAAAAACTTTCGTGTGGTCCAACTCAAGAAAAAGATTTCACGTGTTATACCACAAATGCTATTATAAAACTTAGAGACAGTTGGAATTCGCGTCATCCAGATGCATTAATAAATAGCAACGACGTGAAAGAAATATGGGAGTCGCTGAAAACAGGATTTGGAAGCGTGTGTAACAAGGAATCGTGTTGGATGCGACAACTGTTTAACGAAGGCGCATCTGCCACAAAGGATTTATTCAATTATTTTGCACCTGAAAGCCCGAAAACGTGGAATAAAAATCCACACGAATGGTTGTCCAGCGTCGACATTACAAAAGTTATGAAGCAATACGAGGATGCATTTCCTTTTTTTGAATTTATTGGTCCATCACCCATTGATTTTGATAAAACTCCAAAGGGTGACCCGTCATGCGTATACGAAGAATTATGCAATTTTGATATAAAATCTTATTTGAATCCAGCCAATAATAAAAATAAAATTGGAATCATTTTTAATACCGACCCCCACTATTTATCCGGCTCGCACTGGATATCTCTCTTCATCAACATTAAACAACAATTTATTTTCTTCTTTGACAGCACTGGCGACCCGCCATCCAAAGAAATCAATAAATTTGCCAAGAAAATCATGAAACAGGGAAAAGAAATCGGAATGAACTTTAAATATATTGTAAATAATAAACAACACCAAAAAAGCAACACGGAGTGCGGAATTTATTCACTTTTTATGATTTCCAACCTTTTAAAAGAAACTAAAACACCAAACGATTTCTTGACAAGCATATTTACAGACAAAGAAATGACAAATTTTCGACAAATTTTCTTCAACAAGGAATCGTTATGAAAATCATATTTAGAAATTTAGAAATATCACAAATTTTCTAATATCAAAGTCAATTCATCAAAATCGCGTATAGTCATATTATGACAACTAATTATTTCAGAAACATTTACTTTTTCTCCGCAGCATAATAATGTATTATTATAACAATGTCCTTTATGGTTACATGAATAAAAATTTTTATTTTTTATAATTTCAATATCAATAATTTTACCAACATAATAAGATATTGATACATCACAAGCAGTAATTAAATATTCAACATTATTTATTAAACAAATATTTTTCCATTCATTTTGAATATTACATAACCGTGGATATAATTCACTTGATACAGAATTTGATAGTATAAATCCCGCACCACCAGAATGATAATATACATTATCATTTCCAATTATTCTATAATCACCATGACCTCCAATATATAATTTTTTATTTTTATCAAGCTGATTGATATATAATAATAATTTGTCAATATTTATATAAGTATCGGTTCCACATGTGAAAACAAAATCAGCATTATAATTTTCATAAATATATTTTAATCCCAAATTTTGTTTATAAGCAGCCGACTCATAATCATTTTTAACATCTTTTAAATATATATATTTATTTTCATTTATTAAATCAGTTTTTTCTTCTCCTAAAAAAAATAATATTTTAATTCCATTTTCTTCTGCTTTTTTCCCCCATGTTTCATTAATCTTTATTATTTCTTGTTTATATTTTTCAACTGTGGCACATGCAAAAATATTAACAATCATTTTATATTTTGGTTTAAACTCATTACAATATTTAAATTGTGAATCATAAAAATTTTTATTTTTGTTAAATTCAGATTTTATAATAGGATTATTATTACAAAGGTCATAAATATGATTTACAATTTTTACAGATTCGCTTTGTTTATGATAAAAGGATGAAACATAATAACAAAATAATGTATTAAAATAAATAAAAGGTTCGCAACTAACATTTAATTTTTCTATACTATATAAAACTTTTTCACAACAATCATAACATTCTTTATTATATCCAAAATTTAAATATTTTTGAATTAAATTATAATAAATATAACTTAAATTACATGTTGGATGAATGTAATTATTTATAATTTGTCCATAATCTCCATAACTTTTTTCCATGTCATCATAAAAATCATCTAAAATTTCTAAATATAACATTTCTTCTCCGTGACCATAACCCATTTCAGTTGTTTTTATAAATATTTTATTTAATTGTGATAATATTTTCTCTCCCATTTCTTTTCCTGTTGTAAAAAAACCACCACAAACAACCCACCTATATTGTTGATAGTATTCTTTTTTATTTTCATTTAATTTATATTTTTTATCATTTACATTTAAAATTTGAATTTGAAATTTTTCAGAAATATTATTTAAAACATTTATAAATTTATCAATAGTATAACTTTCACATATTCGCATAGATTTTGAACCTAATGAAGAATCTATCCATCCAAATGTAGTAGTATTAAATGGATTCAACTTGATTATTTGTAAAACAAAATTGAATTTATTACAAACTAATATATGACTTTCACTACAAGTTCTTTCATCTTTTGTAGGCCAATTTATAGCTCTGTTTGATTTAACAATGTCATTATATTTATAATATTCTATTTTTTCAAAATCACATACAATGTAATGTGTAATATCATGTAAATTAAATGAATTTCTCATTTCTTTAATAAAATTTATACAATTATTATCTGTAAATATAACCAAATAACAAGGAACTTCTAATAATGATTTCATATTATTTATACATTCTTCAAGAGTTCTAGAACCTTTATGATATTTTGTTAAATCAAAACAACTCGTAATCAATGTACAATCAGGTCTCATATAAATATATTAATATTAATACAATACAAATAATACATATAAAGTTAAATTTATAAGTTATTTATTTATAATATTTATGAATAATATTTATGAATAATATTTATGAATAATATTTATAATATTTACAATATTTATGAATAATCAGCCACACTAAAAAAGCATTCTTGCTAGCAAAAAAAAAGTAAAAGAAAATAAATAATATATTTACATTATACAATGAAACATTCACAGACATCTTCCACAAGTTATGAAATGTAAACAGGTGTAAATATATAGTTTATGTATTGCCTTAGGGAGAGAAGATAAATAATTTAGATAATTCATGTAAGTTAAATTATTATCTATATACATATTTACATATAAATACATATTTACATATATTATATACATTATGAAAATAATTGATTGTTTCATTTTTTATAATGAATTAGATTTATTGACATATAGACTTAATTTATTGAATGATATCGTAGATTATTTTGTAATTGTGGAAGCAACCCGCACATTTGTAGGAAAAGAAAAACCCTTATTTTTTAATGAAAATAAACATTTATTTGAAATTTTTAATAGTAAGATAATACATATTATTGTAGATGATTTTCCTTATAAATATTCCAATATAAATATAAATAAGGATGATGTATGGAAAAATGAATATTTTCAAAGAAATGCTATTTCGCGCGGTATAAATTCTATTAAGGATTTATCACAAAATGATGTGATAATAATATCAGATTCAGATGAAATTCCTGACCCACGTACCTTATATGAAATCAAAAGAGGTAATATAGTAGTCAGTAATAACACACTTGAAATGGATTTATATTATTATAATTTAAATACAAGGTTTGAAAGGAAATGGCCATTATGTAAAATTATATCATATGAAAAATATAATGAATTAAATATAAATTGTAATGATATTAGAATAGGAAATAATTGGTCTAAAATTTTAAATGGTGGTTGGCATTTATCGTACTTTGGTGATAAGTTTTTTATTCAAAATAAAATTCAAAATTTTTCTCATCAAGAACTTAATAACTCCAATTATACAGACTTAGAAAAAATACAAAGTAGAATAAACAATTCTAATGACGCATTTGACAGGAATGATATGATAATAGATAAATTAAAAATAGAAGATAACACATATTTACCAGTAGATTATAATATTTTTTTGAATAAATATTACAGTTGAAAATAACTCGCATTTAAATTTATAAAGGTGTAAATAAATGTCATTCATTTATAAAAAATAGTTTATGTTTTAGTTATTAGTTACTTTCTAATCGATGCCAACGATATTATAAACCGTCTTATTTTCCTTCTATATTCATAATAATCAGGGTCATCCGTGTCTGTTACGCTCTCCAGCCGTTTCAAACACTCGTAAAAATGTTTACAACTTTCAACCGTAATTGAACTTGCTCCGTTGTCATAAATATCATTCATATTCTTTCGACATTCTTGATGGTATTGCGTGTAATAATGTTCATATGATGAAACACTCAAATAATTCAACACACAAGCCATCACCGATAAAATATCCTCCTTCAGCTTTGATAACCTCGTCTCCTCCTCACAGCCCATTTCGAATGTTTCCACCGCTTTCATTTCAACACTTTTCATTCGACGCAGAAAATAAGTATTTGAATATATTTAATATAAATAATAATTTAAATTCTAAATCATTATTTTTATTTCATATTTATTTTATTTCAAGAAGTTTCAACTGCGACCACCACCGCGACCACGAGTGCGAGGTGCATCATCGCCACGACCACCACTGGCGCCACCACGCGTCTTGAATGATGAGGAGGATGATGATGATGGCGCTGCCGAACTTGCCGTCCTCCTCAAAACCGGCACATATGCATCGCCATCACCAGCATCGTCACCCTCTTCATCATCACCACGACCACCCTGTTGTTGCGACGAAGACGACTGGCGCGCATCATTGCGCGTCTCGCACATCAACTTGCCGCCAAACATGCCCGTCACATTCGTCGCCTGGCAAGAATGCTGGCCGTTTGCAACATTCGACACATCAAACTCCACGTACTCACCTTGAACCAAGAACCTGTACTGCTCTTCCTGAACTTTGACATTTGAATGATGCACGAAAACCTCGCTTCCAACCTTTAGCTCGCCACTACCACCACCGCGAACTACGGTCAGAAACCCAAAACCAGTCTTCATATTGAACCACTTTACACATCCCGCCATCTTTTGTCCACTCGCTACTGTTGCCATTGTATGCTTGTTGAATTGCTTAATTGCCTTTCTTAACATTATTAGCGAGACATCTTTAAGTATCTTTGAATATATAATTAAACTCATTCAACACTACATTCAAAAAAATATGCCTCCACGAAGTCGCAGGACCAAATGAATCGTTGCCTCGGAGTTCACCCCATAGTCAGCCAACGTTCTATCATCTTCCAGCTGTTTGCCGGCATAAATTAATCGCTGTTGGTCGGGCGGAATGCCCTCCTTGTCTTGAATTTTCGTTTTCAATGAAGCTATCGTGTCATTCGACTCTACTTCTAAAGTAATTGTTTTTCCAGTAAGCGTCTTTACAAAAATCTGCATTGTTGTATTGTTTGTATTGTATAGTTATTTATGGACGTCTCTCTAAATATTTTTCATATTGTGTTTGTATTATATATAGTTATTTATGAATGTCATTAAATTATTTATTTTTAATATTTGATTAAAATAAATATTAAAATTATTTTTGATATTTATTTTAATCAAATATAATGGAAGAATCAATTTATTTATATTCACGAGGGGACAGATTAGGAAGTCATTTAATTCAATACTTATCAATAATAATATATGCTTTTTACAATAACTTATACATAGTTTATCACCCAAAAAATGTAAATTACAATAGTGATTATGAATATGAAGGTAACAAGTACAAAAAAAGTTTTATAGTTGAATCTTTGTTATTATGGATTGATAATTATAATACACAATTTCCGAAAAAAGATTATGAATCAAAATATAGAAATATCAACATTATGGAATACTTATTAGAATTTGAAATAAAATTTAATAAATTTGCTTATTTTTATAGTTGTGACCTATTAATAATTACAACCCAGGTATTATATAATATTCAAACTGATTTGGTAAGTTATTTCAAAAAATATTTAAGCAAATCAATAAAATTATGTATTGATAATAATGTCCCATTAGAATTTAAAATTCCGTTTGATAAAAAAAAATCTATACTAGTTCATTTACGTATGGGAGATGTAAAAGATAGACCAGATTATAATGGAGCAACGTGTAGTAATTATTACACAAATAGAATTAATAATGACGAACAAATGATTCAAGGTATAAGAAATTTGGGTTACTGTAATATGCAAACACCATTAGCAAAGAATAAAGTTGAACTGGCGATAAATCAAGCAAGGAAAAAATATCCAGACCATGAAGTAATAATTGTGACTCAGCCGGGTGACTACAAAATAGATTATCCATATAGATGTATATCTAGTAACAATGAAAATTATGATTTATATCTATTATGTAATGCGGATGTATTAATTTTATCAAGAAGTACATTTTCATTAACGGCTCTATTTTTAGGTTCAGCTAAAGAAGTTTGGTGTCCTTCATGGGGTCATTTTGTAACAACGGGTTTAAATACTAAATATGATAATAGTAAATTTAATTATTTTTTTTAGTATTTAAATTCTTAAATACTTAATAAGTTATTATTATTATTATCAATATTAAATTCTGGTTTTATCCATATATTTTGATGTCCTTCAATTATTTTAACAAACTTATGTAATATTAAATTATGTTTTATTTTATCATAATTACATTTATCAACGTAATCAGCTTCAAACATCACGAACCTTAAATCATGATATAAATTTGGGTTTTCATCAAAAAATACCTCTAAAAATCCTTCACAATCAGCAACTAAAGCAGTAAATTTATTGATACCATATTGTGTTTTAATTTCATCCAAAGAATATGAAGGTATTTTAGTTTTCTCGTCAAAGGTAAAAGTAGTTCCATATCCATCAAGTATTAAACCTAATTTTTTATTACTAACAAATCCTTTTACTATATTAAAATCACACGCATTTTTAATTTTATTAACATCTAAAGCATTCCATACTCTGTCATCCGGTTCAACTGAAACTTGATTTTTTTTATTTTTTAATTTTTTGTTTATAGCACAAGAAACAGTTCCATATCTTGCTCCTAATTCAAGCACTATATCGTCTTCTAAAATATATTGATTAACTAAATCTTGTTCTGGTTTTTCAATACTATTATTATAAATTATCCCTCCATTTTCATCGTAAAATTTCATAACTTCTCCATTCTTATAGTATAAATCATTTTCAATAATTTGTTTTAATATATCGTCTTTTATTATGCTAATATTTTGGTAATATTCAAAATAATTTATATCTCTTATATTTTCGTTTTGTAAAATCGATACATCGCCTCTGGTCATTTTAACTTTTTGATAATATTCAAGTGATTGTATACAATAATGATTTAACCTTATTTTTTTATTATCAAAAGTTTCGGTAGATAATATTTTTTTCTGTAATGAACCAGAACCACTATGAACTAACCAATGAATCCATATTTCAGAAGTGTCATTTATACACGATGTTTTAAATATATACTTTATTCCGTTCACGATATCTTCTTGCCTATGAATAATAGAGGTTCTAATATCGTCAGGATGTAATATTAAATTGTCACTGCCATAAAAAAACGAATTAGTATAAATAATATCATATCCATTAAATTCATAAATAGCATCGACTAATTTCTTTTCTGTACCAAAAAAGAACTCGTCAAGATCACAAATACATAACCATCTGGTTTTTTCTTTTAATCTTTCATTATCAAATACATTTCTGTAATGTTGCACTTGCTGATGTTTTTCTGGTTTATAATAATATGTAACAATGCCTTTATCAATATATTCTTGTAAAATGCTCATTGGGTTATCATTACTATCATTATCAATTAAATAAAAGTGTTCAACTCCTTGCCATAAATAATGATCTAACCATATTTTTAAATTCATAGTTTCATTCTTAAAAATAGCCATAATGCAAAAATTATAAACATATTGTTTAAATACAAAAGGAGGATAATTTATTATAATGTCTCCAACTGTTAATACATTTGGCATATCTATTGAAGTTGGTAATTCGTCATCATTTATTTTATATGTTCCTGTATAATATTTTTTATTTATATATGTACATTCAAACATATTTGGTATTTTTATATGTTTGTGTTTTCTAATACCACAAGCATTATTAACGTGTAAGTGAACAAGAACATGACTTTTGTTTAATTTATGAAATACGGCTGTTTCTTCAAAATAAAAAGGTCTATGAAATTCTATAACAATTTGAGAAAATTTATTGATTTGTTCTTCTGACAAACTATTTATCCATTCAATTTCATATCCTTCAATATCCATTTTAATAAATATATTATCATTTGAATTTATGATATCATGTAAATTAGTAAAATTATTATTACTATTACCTCCAATATACTTTTGTATGAATCTTATATTTGAATGCTCATTTTGAATATTATCAATAGAACCATCAAAAGCTAAGCATTTAACTGTATTATATTTATTACAAAAATCTGTTTCAAAAGAAATATCATCTTTAACTCCTCCTGAAATTAAAATTGAATAATTAATATTCGGTATATCACATATAATGTAACCTCCGTCATTATCTTTTCCTAATCTAATTTTATTATAAGGGCTTTTATATATAGTTAAATCACTGGGTTCAATTGAAGTAAATAAATTTGTTATATTTTTAATGTTAATCGTAATTGGTTGATATTGATCATATAATAGTTCATTACCTTGATTATCTGATATATATATATATTTTACAGTTCTGAATAAGGGATCGCTAAACATTTGTGCTCTTGCGTCGTCATTGGTTGGTATATTAATTATACCTTCATCATTCAAACAATAGTTTCTCACAATATTTGTTATATCAATTTTAAAATCATCTATTCCATATTCAAATTTCAGATTTAACAAATTGAAATTAAATATCTTGTCGTTATTTTGTAGTTCTATAATCTCTTTTACATTTTCAGGCATAACTACTTTATAATTTAACCATTCAGTTTCATTTTCATCTATACCATCCATACTCAATTTTATAGTCTAAAAAATTAATTTGTTCAATATTATAATCGTCAAATATTATATATATCTTGTCTTCTTTATCAGATAAGTTTTCAATATAATTTATTATAGGTATGTTAATTAATTCTTGAATTTGAGTATTAAAATTTGATATAATTGTAATACTATCATATTCTAATGATATGAGATAGATATTTATTATTTTTTGTTTAAATATTTCAATATCCTTAATTAATATATTACAATTTGAAAGAGAATAACTTTTTTGTTCTTTTATATTTGAATTTGTAAGTAAGTTGAACCAATTTTTAATCCTAAATCTTTTTTGATTAAATTCAAAAATTTGATTTGAAATGAAAGGAAATTTACTATCTGTAATTGAAATACTTTTTATTGTATCAGTCATATCCCATATGGATTCATTTACATAAATTAACAATTTATACAATATTTTATATTTTTTTATATAAGTATAACATTCATCAAGAACCTTTATTTCTTTTTCAATTTCTTTCTTTTTCTCTTCATTATTAATTTTTTTTAATTTTAATTCTAATATGCTTAATTTATCAATTGCTTCTCCTATAGATACTTCTATTTTCATAATTTAATTATTTATTTATTAGTGTTTAAATTATAATTCAGTTAAATTTTAAAATATATTTCATCCAAAATATTTTCAATTGGAATTAATGGTTCCCATCCTATATTTTTTAAATTAGTAGATGTTCCACTAATATTAGTAGGCGTTGATTCAAAACTTAATTGATTTTCTTGAATAATAATAACTGGTAGATTTGTATTAGTGTCATAAAAAATATTATTATCTTTAATTAAATTAATATTAGCTCTTGAATATAATAATTTAACTAAATCAATAATTTTATAGCTATTGTCATTACAAATCAAATAATTATTCCCATTTTTTTCTTCTAAAATATAGAAAATAGCATTCGCAACATCTGAAGCGTGTATTATATTACGATATGAATCTAAATTACCTAATATTATAGGTTCTTTATTAACGAGCCAATTTTTTATGTGGTTAGAAATTTTATTAAGTAGAAAAACCGATTTTTTTAAAGACGACTCTACTGTAAAAATAATACCATTTGAAAAAGGAAGATTATATGTTTGCCTATAAAAATTAACAATTGATTGTCCCATAATTTTTGCTATTGAATATGGATGATTATGAAACATATTATTATCATTTTCAGTAATATTATATGTTATATGTCCTTTATAAATTTCACTACTAGAAGCATTAAATAATTTAGTTTTCCAACAGTTTTTATGAATTATTTCACACAAATATGATGTAATTAGTCCATTTGTTTTTAATGTTTCAATTGGATTATTAAAAGCATAATGTGAACTAGAAATAGATGCTAAATGAATTATATGATGCGGTTCAATAATTGTTAAAACATTATCAAGTTCATTATAATCATTCATATCAAAAAAAAATTTAGTAATATTTTTGTCATAATTATCCTCATTTTTCCCTATACCATATAAATTAAAATTATTAAAACGTTTAATTACATATTGTGCGATCATTCCATTACATCCAGTTATAACAACCTTTGGTTTTGAACCAATAATTTCAAATTCAGGAAAAGGAAATATGAATTGACCGCCTTTTTCCAAAAAATCAGATTCTCTCTGTATTATTTCATTTTTAAAATGCCACGGTAAAACTAATAAGTAATCAGGTTGTTCTTTTCTCATTTGCTCTTCCATTATAATTCTAATGCCTGTACTTGTCATTTTACCTTCTTTTTTTGGATTTCTTTCAACAGCATATTTTATATCATTCTCTGTAATATTTCCATATTGTAATAAACAATTACCCTTTGTAGATGCTCCATAAATATAAATTTTTTTATTATTTTTATTAACAACATCAATAAATTTTTTTAATTTATTTATTTGATTGTCACAATTATCCATAAAATGTTTAAAAATGTTATCATCGTGAAGACCATATTCAATTTCTTCTTTTATTATTTTATCAATTACTTCTGTATCTTCTTTATACATACTAGAATCTTTTTTAGCAAAATATATTCTAAAACTACCACCATTACAGTCATTAAATTCAACTTTAATGATTTTAAAATTTGATCTATCTGCAATTTCTTTAATTTGATGCAGTGAATAATATTCCAGATGTTCGTGACAAATTGTATCAATACTATTAGTTTTTAACATCGATAATAAATAGCTTTGTTCACAAGTCCAAATTCCGTTATCATCTAATATATTATATATATCTTTCGCAAATTGAACCGGTTGCGGTAAATCATAAAACATTGATATAGACGAAACTAATTTACATTTAATGTCTCCATAAATATTTTTAAAATTTTGATGTGTAAAGTATGTTGCTAATAATTCAACATTTATGTAATACTCTTGAAATTGACTCCCTGTTGGATCAACACCAATTCTTTTCAACTTATTTGAATAATATTGTAACATTGTTGAATCATTACTTCCTATATCAACAATAACATCTCCTTCATTTAATTGTACAATTGAAAGTATCTCCTCCTGATATTTTTTAAGATGTTCTCTCATAGTATTGCTTATTCCCGACCTATAACCATATTCATATTCATATAATTCGGAAGGCAATGTTGTTTGATATAATTGTAATAATCTACAATTTTGACAAACGCATAAATCTATGGGTGTTTTAGGTGTTGAAAAATCACAATATTTTGGAAACCTCGACGTTATATATTGATCACCTAAGCTTATTACAATTTTTAAATTTGTAGAGTCGCATATTCTACAAGTTGTAATATTATTAATAACATTCATATTTACAAGTTATTAATGTTATTATTTTATACTGTTTTAGTTTTATAAATGTAAATATATTTTTAATTTATTTATCATAGACATAATATTTATTATATGAAATATGTTTATCAAGTTTATATCCAAATTTGAACATATATTCATCTAATATAGTATTATTAAATGCATCTTCAATAATTAATACCTTTGGTTTGTATTTTTCTAAATCGAAACCATATAAGCAATTTAACTCTCCACCCTCAATATCCAAACTTACAATGTCAATTTTATCTAAATTTTGTATTTCATTTTCTATAATAGAATTTATAGTTCTTTGATTAACAGTAACATTTATGATTTCTGTTGGATCGTAAAAAAAATGGTTTTTGTAATCTTCTGAAATTTCTATAGCTGAAAAGGAACATGTTTTCATATCTTGTAAACAAATCTGAAAATTAATATCGTCTTTATTTTCATTACTAATAGCATAGTTAAATACATTTTTTCTATATTTTTTTAATTCAGGAATAAGATTTGGATTTGCCTCAAAACAATAACAGTCCCATCCATTTTTTTCAAAATGATAAGAATTACTAATTTCAATTGGATGATATGCACCTATTTCAAAAAATACACCTTTATATTTATAATCTGGAAAGTAACTTCTTAAAATTTCATCAACATTCTGGTTGTTATGAATTTCCCCATGAAATTTATTATATTTAATTACTTTGTTTAACTCATTTATGATATCAATATAATTATTCACTTTAATAAGGTTCATATAATTTTTTGAAACTAATAAATTATTATTCAATGAGTTGTAAAAGTATTCATTATTTGTTATGTGTATTCTAATATTGTTATTGTTATTGTTATCTTCAATAAATGTTTTATTCATTGACATAAAACTTCTTCCTAAATCAAAATAAATAGAATAATCAGATTCATAAGCCATTTGAGCATGATAATAAAAATTTTTAGCATCATAGTACTCAACATTTTCTAAAAAATCATCGGCAAAATATACATTCTCAGTATTACCTTTATACGATTGTTTGTGTGGAACAACTACTATGTTATTTTCTGATAAATTTTTAATAATTTCATTGTGTTCATCATAATTTTTAACAGGATAAGATTGTCCAGAAGAAGGTAAAAAGTTATAGTAAAATATTATACTTTTATTAAAATTTTTATCTTTAAATTCTCTATATTTTTTAATATCTAATATAGGAACTGACGGATATACATCTAATGATAATTCATCGTTATATTTTAAATCAAAATTTAAATCTTTATTAATGTCATTTATAAATAATTTATAAGCATTATTATAGCTTATCATATTACATTCTAACATGGGATACTTGTTTCTAATACATCCCAACCATGTACAGATTAAAAGTATATTATTTGTCTTATCATATCTATAAACATATGATGACATATTTTGAATATTAACTAAATCGTACAAGTTTATTTTAAAATTAAATACTTGATAAAGTAGTTCTTTCAATTCAGGAATTTTATTTACATCTTTAATTTTTAGAATATCTGTAAAATAATAAGAACATGTTTGATGATAAATATAATAGTCGTTATCAGGATTATTTTCAACTATCTTTTTAATAAAAGGTTGGGAAAAATAGATATCACCAACACTACAATTGTTTGAAAAAATAATTTTCATTTTTTCTTGTGATTTTAAAATATTTTGTTTATTTCTTGAGTCTCTAGTAATAATACCTCTAATGTGATCGTGTCTTAAACTTTTATCGGTTTTAAACATAGTTACTAAATTCATATCAATTAAATCTGGATGAACATACCAATCTTCAAAAGGTTGCCAACCTGTTCCGACGCATCCTTGGTCGGTACAAACATCTGGAAAAACTAATAAGTATCCCCTCTTTTTAAATATTTCTCTAGATATTTCTCTAGTATTAAAGAAATCTCCACGATAGTAATCATGTTCAAATGTAATTGTAGCAAATTTATATGTATCAAAAACAGTATTATCTATTAGTATTAATGTATCTAATGTTGACTTATTATCCACATCTAAATCAATTTGTAAATAATCAATATTTTTTGGAAATTTATTATCACCTAATACTTTCTTATAATTTATTTTTCTTGCATCATCTATTATATATATGGAATTTGGTCTATGTTGCTTATATCTATTCTCATAATAGCTTTCATATTCAACTAACAAACCTTTAAATTCATAATTCTTTTCTAATAGATATGTATTATTACCTTCAATCGGGTCATTCGTTCCAATTTCTACAAAATAACCATTTTTTTTATGTTGTAATAAATTTATTACAAAAACATCTTGAGATGCTTGGCTATATGTTATAATATCATTTGAATATAAATTACTGTGTCTACCAACAATACAATCTGTTATATTCTTATAAAACGTGTTATGGGGGTCATTAAAAATATCTAACCATTTATTTGAAAACATCGGTTCTTTAAAATAGCTGGCATATAATTCATCATCATTATCGACCTTTATCACATATTCAACCAGTTCGTCTAAATTTTTAAAGTCATTAGAATTGATAAATGTATTTGGATTAAAATCCTCAACCACTTCTCTGTTACCAGAATAAATAGGTATACAATTGGATTTATACACATCACATATTTTTTCAGTTACATATCCAGGATGGTCTTCATTTTCAAATGCTATAGCAAACTTATAATTCAAGTTATGTTCAATTTTACCTGAGCAACTGGTTCCTCTTGGCACAGTATATCCAATATTATTTAAGAATCTTCCTCCACAATCAACTCGTTTATACTGTGATAACTTTTCAACAATTTCTTTTCTCCAAGTTGTTTTACATTCTCCATTGCAAATAAAAGAGCAAAATTTATTTCTTTTTGGAACAGTTGTAATCCCATTTTTTCTTCTCTCACATTCTTCAAAAAGATAACTATTCATATAAGCAGCCCATAACGGATATCTAAAATTTTTTGGTCTTGTATGGTCAAATGTTATATTATAATCTACATCTTCTCTTGGCAAAAAAGGTTCACCACAGTAATAAACTCTTCGAACATTTTGATGTCTTGTATGCTCATCACCAAATGCTGAAAAAATAATAATATCCGGGTTTTGACTTGGCTCAACAACTGTATATTTTTTATTTGCTTTATCAAAAAGGTTGGTTATAAAATTATCTTTTTTATCAAAACAATTACCATCGTACTCTTCTACCCAAAAATCACAAAAAGCTATTTTGATTTCTTGATTATTATAATTACTGTTATTACTGAAACTAAAACAATTTGAACTATTAGTATCTGAACCAAAAATATTAATTTTTTTGTGTTCAAGAATACATTGGGTAGTATGATGATGAACTAATGTATCTCCATAAGCTCTTGGATTATCACTAGCACATTTAATTGAACAAATATTTACAAAATCAATAATTTTTTGAGCAGCTTGTTTGCTAATAATATAAGCAAAACCAATGTTCCAAAATTTGTAGACATTTTTTCTAAATATGGTTACATTTTCAGTTGATATTTTTCTTTGCTCTTCTTCACTATTGCCCCAAGATAATGCTAAAGATAGATGCTCAGCTCCATATTGTTGAAATAATATGCAATGTTCTTTTAATTTGTTTTTAAAATCATCATATAATTCCATATCATCTTCTAAAATGACATAATAGTCATTATTTACATCATTAACTAATTCGTACCAAAGTTTCAAATGGCTTAAAGCACAACCAATTACGCCTTTATTATTATTAAAATTATTTCCTTGAAAAAGATTGGCTAACTCTTGTGTCTCTTCTAATTGAGAACCATCAACCGCTTTTACTAAAGTATAATCATTTATTCCATGTTTTTGCAATTGATTCGTCATATCGGCTTTTCTATCAGGTCTTCGTTCTAAATTGATAACTTTTATACAATTAGTATTAAATTCCCTTTTTAATGAATAATTTACATCTGTATTATAATCAAATTCTTTTAAAATTTTTCCTGATTTATCTGTAATAAACATACATTTTTTTACACAAAATAATGGGTCTCCAAATATACTTGCTCTGTAATTATCATCTTTTGGAATGTGTATTTTTCCATCTGTAGTTAAATTTTTTAATACATATTCAGTCACATCAATATTATTATATTGTTTTCCATATTTAATACATACATCAGTATCAGTATTATTATAATTACTCATATTTTTCATCATATTTGTCACATTATTTTCCTGTTTATCTTTGTGTTGATTATTCAATCCCAATCCCAACACACCAGCCCACTCTTTTGCCCGATTTTCCCACGAACACGACATTGCATATTTCTTTCCGTTTATTTTCATTTCCGCCTTTCTCTCCTCGCTCAAGTTCATAATGCTTTTAATTTCGGTGCCAGGAATAACCTGAATTCCATATTTTCCTAATGTATTATTAAGGCCGGCCAACGGATAATAAATGCAAATCACTTCTGACATGAGCATTTCCATTGCCGTAATGCAAGAAGTTTCATTGAAACTTGTCGGATACAACCAGTATTCCGCACTTGCCATCATCTCATACAGTTGCGTCTTATTTAAAGAACCAACATGTTTGACACCTTCATATTTATCTATGACATCACGCAATCGAAATTCAAACTCATTCGATGGAAACTGGTTGTACGAACTGATGTACAATTCAGCATCAGGCATTTTTTCAATTATTTTAGGCCACAAATTGAGCAACCGTTCTAATCCTCTTTCGCTACACGAAGTATAGATGAACCGATTTGGAATTTTTACCGGTTTATTTACAAATTTATCCACAATAATTCCATTATTGATTACAAACATCTTATCTTTAAGCATTGGATAATTCGTTACAAACAATTTTTTATGCCATTCCGTTTGACAAACACAACCCGTGATTTTATCAGACCATTTACTCAATATGGATTCCACGTCCATCTTTGACCCACTCGACAGCAGTACGACATCGTGCCCCCAAATAAATGATTGGTAATACGCCGTTTCAGGAAACATATCATAAAATCCAACATATCTTGAAACAATCACCGTGTGAAAAGCATTTGTTTTAACCAAGTTGGAGAGATTTTGAATGTTTACATATGTAACATTTCTGTGACTGTTGTCATTATTTGCTAATTTCTCTTCCAACACATTACCGGCAACATAAATCTCAAAATCTGATGGAAACAACTTGGAAAGATTTGCCAACGCGGTTTCAGAACCACCCAGTGCGTTTTGCGTGCTGTACGTATAATTCCAAGCAAATGGAGAAAAACCAGAATAAAACAATATTTTTTTACTTCTTGAACAGTCTTCCTTATCCTTAGATAGAGATACAGACTCGAAATGTCGCGATGGGACAATAATGCCATATTTTTCATAAATCTTCATAAATTCATGTTTGTCGTCGGATAACGGATAATTATTGGCAACAAGAAAGTCTACATATTCTTGAAACAACGAATAAAATGCCGTTTTATCTTCCTCTTTGACATGTTCAGTAAAAAATTGTAAATTATACAACATGTTGCCTACGCTCCATTTTTCAAATATTTTGCATTTCTTTGTAAAAACAATTCTATACATGTGTATTCCTGTCTCATAATCACGCATTTTTTCACAAACAATGACAACATAATAAGGCAAATGAAATTCGGATATACTCGTATCTACAAATAATTTATTATTTAAATCGTCATTCAAATAAGCGTCACGATAAAAATCCCGCAATACGCCATAGTATCCATATGCAACATTGTGTAACCCCGAGCCAGAATAATATTTTATAAGCTCATAATAACACTCTGCCCTCTCTCTGTCATACTCTGCCGACTTGATAAGATAAAAAAATCCCGCTTCTTTATTATCCAGGTTGTTATAACAGTTGTAAAGTTTTAAACAAGACACGTATTTCTCCTGAGCCCACCCGCCATTTTCAAGTGTCTTTTTATACCATAAAATCGCGCTTTCATATTTTCCACAATCGTAATAACTGTTTGCGCAATAAAAACCATACCTGATATATATATCATCTTTTGCATTCAGCGCATGATTGTACGCCTTCTCTAAAATAATTGCATCTTTCAAATACTTGTTACTGTCGAGGTTTCTATTTCCGCTTCTACCAGATATAACATGGTAAGGTCCTTTTATAATTTCCGTACTTGTGTCATTAATTCTAGAATCAGCAGAACAAATGTATTCATGCAAAACGCCAACATATTTCCACCGCTTGTGATTATTCACAATTTGCGGTCGTGTGTAACTTCCAAATTGCAAACTATAAGAATCCCTTGTTAATTCTGGCAATACAAAGTCGCCGCATATTTCATCGTCCGCGTCAAACACTAGCAAGTATTTGCTTTTTCCGAATGCATATTCTAGCGCTCTGTTTCGATTATGAGCAAAGTTGACCCAGTCATCTTCATATATTTCACCCGGAATCCCAACTTCTTTGAAAAAATCGGTAATTATTTCAATTGTTTTATCTGTTGAACCCGTATCCGATATAACCCAATAATCAAATTTAATTTTTTGCAACAGTTTAGTCAACTTATCTTTTATGATGTGAGACTCGTTCTTCACAATCATGTTTAAACATAGTGCAAATTCTTTCTCTTGCTCTTGTTGTTGTTCTAAAACCATATTTATTTATTTATAAATTTTATTTTGTTATTTTTAAGTAATAATAATGATTATTATTATTATTTGTTTGTTTGAATAGGGTCACATGTCACCATTTGACATGTGACCCACCGCACATTTGACATGTGACCCGCTGCATGTCACCATTTGACATGTGACCCGCTGCATGTCACCATTTGACATGTGACCCGCTGCATGTCACCATTTGACATGTGACCCGCTGCATGTCACCATTTGACATGTGACCCGTCGCACATCTTCAAAAGTGACAAAGGAGGGGTCATAGGGGAACCTGGGTTCCCCTACTACCTAGATGTACATGGTTTTACTATACAAATTATAACCATCATTGGCCGCATTTGAATTTTTTATGAATAATTCAATTCCATCCTTCATATCCATCTTTGATATACATCTTTTTATTTTACTGGTTCCTGCTAATAAATTTTTAGAATGCGCAATCTTGCATTTCACAAAAAGCAACTCCATGTCACCACCGTGATGCTTGAAATTTGCAGAATGCTCTTTTATAAATTCGTCGGTTATTGCACCTTCTTCAACACTCCAACCACCATCAAGCGACTTTTTAATAAATATTTGCACCATTTCTTGCGGAACATAAGACTGCATCGTAAAATGAATGCTAAACCGGCGCTCCAACCCGTCATTCATTCCAAAAAAATTGCGCTTCAATTCATCCTTGTATCCTGCAATCATTAAAATAAAATACTTGTCGTCATCTTCGCGCATTTCAGTCAAGCTTTGATTAATCAAATCCAAACACTCCTTGCTGTACGAATCTTGCGTGTCTTTACCGCTGCTGTTTCCAATTGAATAAGCCTCATCAATAAAAAGAACACCACCGCGTACAGATTTCAAAACTTCTGCCGTTTTTAACGAGGTTTGCCCTAAATAACCTGCAATCAAGTCTCCTCGACGAACCCTTCTGAAAATATTATTCTTTAAAACACCCAACTTTAAATAAATATTCGCCAATTTTTGCGCAAACTCGGTTTTACCGATGCCCGGTTCGCCATATATCGCCGTATGCAACAAATCATCATTTTTGCGATTTAAACGCATGCTATAATAGAGAATTAATGTAACAACCTGCCGTTTGAATTCTTGTTGACCTATCATATTATTCAAATCCTCCATTTCCGGAATCAAATTCTTTATCATTGCCAGGTCAATATTATACTCAATGTTCGGCTCCAATTTAAATTCTGTCCCCACCTTTTTGCCAATATTTATCAAGTCTTCCAAATCGTCCACTTCCGCCTCAATATTTATTCGATTTATCACCTTTGACACAAATCCTGACACAGTTGCGCGTTGTTGCGGATATGTAATGGACGACCTTGCAACCGGAGGATGCAGCAACGGGTCATAGTATTTGTACTTGTCATATTTATTATTCTTATGCGGCGGAACAATATTTCTTTTACCATTTTTATCATCATTAGTTGACATTTTACTGTTATTATTATATTATTATATGATATATCAATATAATAATATAAAAAAAAATAAAAAAAAAATTATTTATAATTTACTATATTATTTTATTTATATCTAAAATTAAACGCACTCAAATAAATACAATATTTATAATATTTATAATATTTATAATATTTATAATATTTAAATGGGAAAATACGAACTTCTGGCAACAATCTCTCTCACTGTAAATGTGGTTTCATTTCTCTCTATAATTTTAGCTATGAATAAAACAAAAAATGCAAGTAGTTTTACTTGGACATACTTGATCGGAAATTTCATAGCGCAAATACTATTGATAATATATGGAATTATTAATAAAGCTTGGGGTATTTACGGTCCAACAACATTTATATTTATAGGATTATTGTATGTTATATATATCAAATATCATTATGCTGTTTCTGTTTCTAGTAAAAAATCAAACACCGAAGAGTAAGATTTATGATGAGGTAACGTAATGTAACGTAATGCCTTAATTTTATTTTTTATTTAATATATATTATTGTGTGTCATCCGTGACATTTGATATACATGCATATATATTAAATAGTAAATAGTACACCAAGTAAGCTAATCGTTAATATGAACTTCCTTACCTATCGTTTTTATAATGCGCTTTTCACCGACCTCCGGTATCGGCGTGCATATGTGATTAAATGTAATTAAAAAATTATCATTCTTAGATGAACTCGTTTTTGTAACTTCCGGGTCTGAATCCTTCCACTGTTTCAATATTGTAATATTTTTTCGAGAGATTGCGTAAATTTTATCTTTGAATTTCAAGTTTCCTTTATCCTTTTCCCACTTATCTTCATCCTTGTACGGCAGAACAATATTTATTTATTTATTTTACCATTTTTATTATAATTATTGTTTGCAGCATTTGACATTTTAATATTATTATTATATGATGTGATGTATCATATAATAATAATATTAAAAATTAAAAAAAAGGTTATTTATAATTTATTATTTTATTTATATGGAGTAGCAGAAGCAGGAGCAGAAACAGGAGCAGAAACAGGAGCAGCAGGAATAGTAACTCCCTAATATCCTGGAGTATGCCTAAATTTTGGGCCTATTGGTTCAAGATTATATAGATATCTTGCCTTTTCTGAATTATCTGTTTCAATCAATGTGACAGGACTCTTAACTTCTTCTTCTTTCCCCCCTGGTATCAAAATATTACCCCTTTGATCATAAGTATCAGCAGTAATCTCATGTTTTATTATATAAAACGGAATAGATGGATTAGTTATACCGGGTTGATATGTTTTGGTTTGGGTCGAATAAGTACCATCCTGTTTCATTTCACCAGTTGCAACATCGTATCTGTAGCTTTGTTGTTCTTTTTCAGACATTGAATATTCTATTCTATATAATTGTATTTTATATTATTTTAATTATCCTTAATATATTAATTTAATTATAATTTGCGTCGAGTATTGTTTCTTCTCAAGATATATTTACGACGAATACGAATCGAACTATATTTTTTATTTTTTTTATTTTTATTTATAGTTTTTTTAACACCACGGTTTCGTCGCCTTTGTAATGTGTATTTTCTACATTTACCACCAGCAGCAGCAGCAACAGCACCTTTAGATTTTTTACATTCGTCAGCAACTAACAATAATAACCGGTTCTTACTCATTTCCGGGGAGTCTATAAAAAATATTGGGTTAACATGATCACTACCAAAATTAATTATGTCTGATTTGCCTATAGGTTGATTAATTGCTCTTATTTGGGTGTCTAAACTATTTTTTTTCACTGTAAACTGACTAAACTTTGCTAATGCTTCAGTAGCGTCTTTGATTTTAGGTAAATATATTTTATGTAACTCTGTTACCCTTTCTTGTTGTTCTTTTGCAATTTTAGCCAGTCGTTTATTTTTAATTGAAAAAAACGTCGGTTTATTAGCATCTTCCACTTGTTTTAAAACTTTCATTTTTTCATCCTCAAACAATTTATTCATGTCTGCAATTGTTTTATTCCAAGTTATTACGTTTGGTTGCATTTCACTTATTGTTTTGTTTAAGCTTAATGTATCAATCTCAACTTTTTTTGATTCAATATCGGATTGAATAACCATTTGACAGCGTTCATTGTCAACATAAAAACACTTTGGATTGGATAATTTAACTGGAGTAATCCATCTCGTTAATTTAAAATTAGTACCTTGGTATCTCTCTAATTCCTCGTATGTTATATTGTCACCCATATCAAATGATATTAATGCAATAGGTGTTGTGAGATTTTCATCACGCCTAACAGCACTCATAAAATGGTCTACATTAAACGTTGAAGCGTGTACGTCTCCTAATGCAATCGATAATGTACCTGTCATATCAATTTTAGGTTTGTGTTCATCATCAAAGTAACGCGGCATAAATAATGGAACATAAACCCACACATCTTCATACGTTTGAGTACCTGAAATTCTTTCGAAATTGGAAACCACTTCACCACCGGTCTGGATGCTAATATTTTTTTTTTGTAGTTTATAGAAAGCAAATTTATATTTTTTGTCTTTTAATACAACAACTGCCAGTGCTTTTGGAGCACCGATGGGTCCGTCAATTTCAGCTTGAGCACTAGAAGATCTTCTATCACTTTGTTTTTTAGCTGATGCTTCATTTTCTTTACTATCTATTTTTGACTTTTCTTCTAAAATAGCAGCATATGTATTTAATTTTACAAATGTTCCTGTTTTTTCATCATAAAAAAAAATTTCGTCGTTTGGTTTCAAGTCGTTAATATTTTCAAATGTTATCAATTGCATATTTTGTTTTAAACTTATTTCATTAGACATTCCTAAATTTGAGTTAATTATTTATATATATAATATATATATATATATATTATATATTTACTCATATATTATATATTATTTTATATCATATGTGTGTGTGGTGTGACATCCTCACATATGATATATATTAAATATTCGTTAAATATTCGGATAAGTAAGGTAAGCTAATCGTTAATATGAACTTCCTTACCTATCGTTTTTATAATGCGCTTTTCACCGACCTCCGGTATCGGCGTGCATATGTGATTAAATGTAATTAAAAAATTATCATTCTTAGATGAACTCGTTTTTGTAACTTCCGGGTCTGAATCCTTCCATTGTTTCAATGTTGTAATCTGTTTTTTGGTGATTGCATCAATTGTGTCTTTAAATTTCAAGTTTCCTTCATCCTTTTCCCACTTCTCTTCATCCTTGATGTACATGATGTCTCGCTTGTTGTCAGTGCAATGAATTGGACGCTTGTAAATGTCCAACTCTTTCAATCCTCTCAAAAAAATATTACCGACACTATCTTCCAGCGTTTTTTCTCTCGTTACATTTAAATCATCCAGTGTGATTTGCAACGATTTTATAAAATCGCCAATGTTGATTGCATCTTTGCACTGCTCATTTAAAAATACATTCAGGTTGAATTTTTGTTTAATGTTCGTATTATTATTTGTAATCAAATTAGTACTACCACACATCATCGGAATCATATCCACCAATTGTTTATGATATTGCTCCTGCTGTTTATGACATTGCTCCTGCTGTTTATGACATTGCTCCTGCTGTTCTCTCATGAATTTATACTGCTCCTTCATAAGCTCCTTCATTTCAGTATTATCTCTCATCAAATTTATAATTATATTATCTTTTCCAGAATGCAAACGTTGTTTATGTTTCTTTAAACCATTGTGTGTTTTAAATATTTTTCCACAATCACATTCAAGTTTAATGGTTTTATTTTCAGATTCTTCTGTAATGCATTTTAATTTTAATTTCAAATGCTTCTTTGTTTTCATGTGTCGTTTATAATCACTCTCGAAAATGCATGAAAAAACGCAACATTCACATGTATACTGCATGTATTTACATTTTTCTATTGGTGTTGTCATAATTATAATATAAAATCCAAACGAACCAGTTGTGTATATACAATAATCATAAAATATTTCTAAATAGATTAATTAATTATAATTAAATAAATATTACTCTCTCTTCTCTCTAAAAATCAAACCTATAAACTATATTTTTTACAACATGTCTATAATCTAACCTCACATTTATTATGTCATAAGTTTATAGTTTGATTTTTAGAGAGAAGAGAGAGTAATATTTATTAAATAATCAATTAATCAATCAATTATTTCTCTTTTTTCAATCCCCTAAAATCGCATTTTTAGTTTTTTAATCCACTAAATATCGCTTTTTTGGGGATGATTTTATAAAATATCACTTTTTTAAAACATGCGAAAAACAAAGCATATACGTGCGACGAATTTTACCAGTTATTGCGTCCACTGCATAAGCCTAGGCAGTAAAACGAGGGGTCAAAAAAACGAGCGGAATTGTTACCTGTTTGCTCTCAGAATTTGGAAAAGTCAAAATGTCGTGAGAGCATCGTCCCGTGGATTCAAAACGGTCCAAAAATGGATTTAAAAAAACGAGCGTTTTCGGTTTTTAAAATCTCCAGACCACATATGCTTTCATTTTTTTGAAAACACAGAAAAAAGTGCTGATGCTCGTTTTTTTTCGGTCCAAATACTCGTTTTTTTGGACTTTTTAAAATGTCCAAAAATCCAAAAAAAACGGAAAAATGTCCCAAAAATTGCGTTTTTCCTTATGCTCTGCACCATTTTTTCCAACATTTCCGCGTTATACATTATGATTACAATATTATATTTTATGTCTCAAATTAAAAACCTAAAAAAACCTTAAAAAAAACTTTTGAAACTTTTTTTAAAAAATGAAAAGTGGACATTTATTTTTGTCCATATTTCAAAATTAAAAAAGAGTTTCAAAAAAATAAAAAGATTTTCCGTTTTTTTTCAATCCCCCAAAATCGCTTTTTTAGTTTTTCAATCCACGAAATATTGCTTTTTTTGGGATGATTTTGTAAAATATCACTTTTTTAAAACATGCGAAAAACAAAGCATATACGTGCGACGGAATTTACCAGTTATTGCGTCCGCTGCATTAGCCTAGCGGTCAAAAAAAACGAGTAAAAAAACGAGCGGAATTGTGAGCATAATGCACACAAAAAATAAAAAAGGTCAAATTGTTGTGAGAGCATCGTCCCGTGGATTCAAAACGGTCCAAAAATGGATTTTAAAAAACGAGTGTTTTCAGTTTTTAAAATCTCCAAACCACATATGCTTTCATTTTTTTGAAAACACAGAAAAAAGTGCTGATGCTCGTTTTTTTCGGTCCATTTACTCGTTTTTTTTCACTTTTTAAAAATGTCCAAAATCGAAAAAATCGAAAAAATGTCCGAAAAATTGATTTTTTCCTTATGCTCTGCAGCACTTTTTCTAATATTTCGATGTTATACAAAATGCTCATAAATACGCATTTTATTATTAAAAATAAAAACCCAAAAAAACTAAAAAAAAACTTTTAAAACTTTTTTTTAAAAATGAAAATTGGACATTTATTTTTGTCCATATTTCAAAATTTAAAAAGAGTTTCAAAAAAATAAAAATATTTTCCGTTTTTTTTCAATCCCCAAAATTCGCATTTTTAGTTTTTCAATCCACAAAATATCACTTTTTGGAGGATGCTTATATAATTTCGCGCATTAAAAAAAATGGAAAAGAGGTAGGTTATTATTTTTTTATCTGCTTATTTTTAGAAATATTTTGTATTTGTTTTTTATTCGATTTTTTATTAGATTTTTTTTATTCATTTTGTATATATTATATACAAAATGAATCTCCAATTTTTAAATTCAAGAAAAATAATAAATATTATTGAAATCGCATCCCAAATTATTCTTCAAATCTATCACCGAGACAATTTTGGAATTGAAATAAAACAAGATAAGTCCCCTTTAACAGAAGCCGACAAAAAAGCAAATGAATACATCTGCAGTCAACTAACAATTCTCTACCCAGACATCCCAATAATATCCGAAGAAAATAAAAATGCAGACTACAATGTGCGCTCAAAATATAAATACGCTTGGCTCATTGACCCGCTCGACGGAACAAAAGAATTCATTAATAAAAATGGCGAATTCACTGTAAATATAGGACTCATCTATTTCGGTGTTCCGGTCGCCGGTTTTGTAAATATCCCGTGTAGCGAAATAACATACTGGAGCATAAAAGACTGTGGCGCGTGGAAGAAAAATTACAATGAAGATGATTCTTTTATGATAGAGCGCTCCGACTCATATGACGGCCGTCGTCTTCAAAAAGGGAAAACAATCGTTTTAGCAAGCCGGTCCCACATGAATGACGAAACTGTTCAGTATATCGAAAAATTAGGAGAAGTCGAACTCAAAAATGTCGGGAGCTCAATCAAATTGATGTGGATTGCCGAAAATAAGGCAGATGTTTATCCAAGAATTGCTCCCACTATGGAATGGGATACCTGTGCATCTGACGCAATTTTACGAGAATTAGGAGGTGGATGCATGATGTATGGAAACGAAAATGAATATTTGATTTATAATAAGGAGTCGCTGTTGAATCCATCATTCATTGCGAGGCTACACTGAAATGCCGTGATGGTTGCGATTTTGATTGACCACAACCCATATTGATTTAATTTTTAAATGTCATAAATATAAAAAAGAAACAACAGTGGATGGATACAAAATCCAAACAACCAACTATAAATTCTCAATAATATACGAATAGTCGGGCGCTTCATCGTATGACATGCTGCACAAGTATTTGAAAATCTCCAAATAACTCGACGGCATTTCGAAAAATAGGTCCTCTGGTAAAATTGTTTTTTTAATTTGTGCCACCAGTTCAGGAGATGCCGCTGCTTTCCAAGGAAGGCGCCCTTTTGCCAAGTAAATGAGAACATACATGATTGAAATCAAATCATCTCGTCGACTTGGTTCGCATCCATCGTGAACATGGATGCTTACATAACGCGGCGTTCCAATAATTCCGGTCGTACGCATTTTATTACACCTGTGTGCATTTGTTTTATCGTCAATATATGTTCGAGACATTCCAAAATCAATCAAAAATAATTTATCATGAGTTTCAGTTTCGTTACTTTCATTTTTGTTGATACCACCAGTCATAAAATTGGGAGGCTTGATGTCTCGATGGACAAATCCCCTTTCATGAACAGCCTGAATAATTTGAACCATTTGTTTTGCGTACATTCCAACAATTCCAATTGGAACTGACTTTTTGTAGTCACTTGAAACCGTTTGTAAACTTTTTCCCAGTAAGTCGATTGCCATGTACCGATTGTGGTCCGGCACTCCATAGTACCGAAGATTAGGAATCCCTGGAATCCCTGAAAGTTTCATCAAAACGGCGGCTTCATGCGTTAACGTATCCACCTGAGCAGTCGGCTCCAGCTTTATCGCAACAGTTTCATTTGTGTTTACATTTTTTGCACTGAATACTAATCCAAATGTGCCTGAACCTATGCGTTTCTGCAACTTGTACCGGTCGTTTATCAACATGATGACGATGAGATAATGATGGGATCACGACTACTTTATTCTAAACAATTAGTTTTTAATATTTATTTTTTCAATTTTAAAAAAATAAAATAAATATTATAATAAATTATAAATTGAAATAAAATAATATAAACAGTTTTATCATAAGTAAGGTAACCAGACAACTAAACGCCAAACGATTCATGATATAATGGCCCACGCGATTGTTCAAATACAACCACATATGCATCGTTTCCAACAACAAAAGTTGTGCAAAAGGTATGACATTCCGAACATTCCGAACATTCCGAACACTCCGCATACTTCATCTGATGATGAGTATGATTATAATGGCGGTCACGCGTTATCAAGTCCGGAAAATTCCAATTCACCAGCCGCATCTTTTATGTCAATAGATGCAATAGATGGAGATTATGATGATGCGGAAACTGTAGAAGCTGTGGAAGCTGTTGGTGTTGTAATGCCCCTGTTTGCTGGTTCATATGTTGTTGCAACATTTGCAAGTGCGCCTCCACTAGACAATGACAATGATGTTGTGGCAAATGTGCCAGAAAACAATCTACATGCCCAAAATAATAAACACCGTAAGAACAACAAAATAAAATCTACACCAATTAAACCAAAATCAATAGAAGAAGGAGCAGAAATATGTATAATATGTTATGAAGGAGTTGAAGAAGAACGTGGAGATTTTCAACGTAATTTTTGTAGCACTTGTAAGTATACCGTTCATCTTGGATGCATTGATGACTACATTGTTCGAAAAGTCAGAGATGCAGTGGAACTAGTATCTCAAATAAGTTCGGTTGGAATTAAATGTTTGATGTGTTCAAAAGAAGTGGAGAGAGTTATACTTTATGAAGGCAATCTTAACGCTGGAATCAATGAAAATCATGGCAACAGAGTTGGAGCTGAGCAAAGACGCCAAATTCAACTTCATCAACATGCGCTAGATATTATGGAAAGAAGATTCAGTCGAGAGAGAAGAAATCGAAGGAAACAAATTATATGTAATGTTTGCTTTATCATATTGGTCGTATCATGCGGAGTGGGAATACTTTTATCAGTTATTATTAAAAATTAAAAATGGATAAAATGAAGTAATTAATTAGTTTCTGTGCTTATATGTGCGGCGATTTCTTTTAATATTTTTTAGATATTTACTTCGGCGATTTTTACTTTTATATTTTTTATTATTTTTTTTATATTTACGCGTTTTACGATTAATAGTTCCACCTATATCAGATAGAGTTCTAAATGCTCCTTCTACTGAAGCTGTATTGCGATGATCTTCTCGTAATTTTTTATGATCTATGAAATTTTTTAATAATTCTAACTCTTCTTTTAATTGTCTAATTTCTTCATTTAATAAAGTTATTTGTTTTTCATTATCAAGAGGATTTTGGTTTAAGATTTTTAATTGTCTTCCTAATTGTTGTAAATTTAATAAAATTTTTTCACGTTCAATTCTATCAGGGTCATTCCTCATAGTCTGTGCAATTTGAAATTCACGATTGCTTGCTTCAGCTAATTGTTTTTGTATATGTTGTTCTGGTGTATCTACACACGGCAAACACCTAGAAATACAACCGCGACATTTGTAGTCGTTTGCTGCTTCATAACGTAATGCTTGAATTGTATTTCGGGGTGACGGAGGGAGTGACATTGTTGAACGCGATGATGGCGGCGGCGAGCGTGGGATTAGTGGAACATCTGCCGAAGAAGAACGTGACATATGACAATAAAATTGTTATAACTATTATGTTGATATTTATATAATAGTTATATAATATTATTAAAATATAAAATTCACATCACATCATTACATTACAATAATGACTTTAAAAACGAACCATTGAACTTTTTATTCATTTCTTGAGCGAGTTCATCTTGTTTTGCTAAAGCGAATGCCCGGTGTGTGTTATCTTCTTCTGCAATATGTGCTTCCGTTTTTTTTTTGTGTAAAGCTTCGTCATAATTATATGATTTTAAATGCACATCTCTGAATGACTGAAGCTCATTGATGTTGTTAAACTTTTTGGAATTTATATAGTCTTCTTGCGTAACGGGTATAACTGATTCCGTGTGTGCCTTTTTCAAGTCTTCATATTGAAGCGAGCTAAACAGTCCGCTTGAATGTTCTTTTGGCGCGCCCTGACCCAGCGTATAATAACTTTCGCCTCCGCCGAAAATATTGGCACATTGTAATTCATTTTTTGAAACAAGCGACAAATTTGTTCGTAACGCTTGTTTTTGTTTGTCGATTTCAGAAACGCGCTGGTCCCATGATGCCAACGAACTTGCTGAATTTGCATTGTTGGCATCATCATCAGAACGAAACCAGTCTTCATATCCCTCTTCCTCTTCCATTTGTATTTTGCATTTTTCATAATGTTCATTGAACAGCTTATTGAACTCGGTCGAGCTAAGCTGTTTCACCTTGTCCACGCACAACTTCATTGAATCTTCATTTGGGTCAACCGTTTCTTCAGCGACGAGTTCACTGTAACTTTCCTTTTTATTTCTATTTTTACCTGTGCGAAACGTGAATATCTGATATAATATTTTATAAGCGCTCGTAAAAAAGAGAAAATATTCTTTTGGAAGATTCGATTTGTCTGGATGAGTGTGAAGCACTGCAAGCTTTGCTGCGCGCAAATCCGATTCCGTAAAAACAATCGGTATTTTAAATAAATTTGTAATATCTTCTAAATTATAATTTCGTATGTCCAAGTCCAAATTAACGTCATTCATTGTTAAAAAGAATCAAACAAAATATATTGATATATATTGAATATATTAATTAGTGTGTAATATGATTTACACTAATTAATTAATATAATATTTATATTTGAAATAAATAAAATTGCATTACGACCGATGCCGTTTATTTGACCTATACCGTTTATTTGACCTATACCGTTTATTTGACCGAGACCGACGCATTTTATTTGTCTTTGATTTTTTATTATAACGAGATTTTTTCGATTTTGATTTTGATTTATATCCACCTGTATTACCTTGTGGTTTTTGTTGTGTTTGAACAGAACTATGAGTCATGGAAAAATATGGTAGTTTTCCAGAAGGAGCATTTAATATTCCAGGATTAATAATGTAACGGTCTATAACAGCTTGAACACCCAGAGGCTGTTGATCGTAATCATAATATTCTCTAATACTATCAACCAGACCAATGTCATCCATCGCGTCAACTATTCCTTTAACTCTTGCTTGGCCGGAGATAACTTGAGCGGCATCTCGAGCGGCAGCTTGCGCGTCGCGAACATCTGCTCTTGCATCACTAGCTAGAGTATCCTGTTGAAATCTATAAAAATCGGCGGCATCTTGGGCAGGGTCATTTCTACTAAATAGTTCTTCTTGATCACTCATTGTTATATGTTGTATATAATATTATTATATAATAATTAAAATAATATTAAAGATTTAGTAATATTTATATATATTATATACGCACATACACAGTTTAATTAAGCCCCCTTTGTACACTATATGTTTTCAAGGTCTAAATCTTCCAAATCATCATCAGCATCGATGACAAAAGAATTTAAAGAACGGGTTCCTTTAGAAGAAAGAAAGCAACAATCTAAGAATATTTTAACCAAATATCCAACTTCGGTTCCCATTTATATTGATTCATCGAGTATGAGCAAAGTAATAGATAAACCGAAATTTGTTATACCAGACGGATTTACCATTGGACAACTGATGATTTCCATTCGAATGCGGATGAAAATGAATCCGGCAACTGCGTTATTTATTTTCATTGATAATCATTTGATTCCAGTGACAAAAGTGATTTCTTCAATGTATGAGTCACATAAGGACGAGGATGGATTCATGTATATATGTTGTTCGGAAGAAAACACATTTGGATAAATTCAATTTAGTAAAATTAATTAATTTAAGAAAATTTTAAATAAATAATTAATAATAAAAATATAAAATAATTAAGTTTTTTATTTTTATAATATTTGGAGTATATATAAAAGATAAAATGGTAGCGACAGAATGGATGAAAAGCGTCAAAGAGGCGCTAAAAACAATTCCTAAAAATACTCCGAATCGTTTAGGAGCAGCAATGAAAAAAGCAAAGCTTACTTATAAGAAGGGCAGCTCTTCTTCTTCTTCAAGCAATGCAGTGATGAAAAAAACATATAGGCATCGCAAATCACACAAGGGGCGCAAAGGGCGCAAGGGGTCGCGTAAACACCACAGTCGTCGCAGAGGTCATCGCGGAGGTTCACAGGTAGCACTTAGCCCTTCAAATTATGTTGGCCTTCAACTTGATGCGACAAACTATTCCACTTAATTATTGTAATTATTGATTAATCATTCAATAAATGTAAATATTATTTTTAATTTCAAATTAAAAATAATGATGTAAAATATTTTTTTAATACATTTTTTAGTAATAAAAATATGCATGCATTATATAAGATATAAAATATATAATAACGCGTATGGACGAGCTACAATTTAAATTTGATACTCCAAATGCAGGTGCAAGTGCTTTCGAAACCGAAGAAATGCGACGCATAACCTTAGTAACTATAATTATGGAGTTGATGATACTTTTAAGGTGGAATGAGAATATGTTAGTAAGGAATTTAAGTGATTCCAGTCGTAGAATATTAAATAAATTGTTCAATAAACGTGTAAGTGGTGCTGATACTTTACGCGAAATAGTAACCACATTATATTTTGATAAATTAGATGATGCCGGTCGTAAAATATTGTTAGACGAACATGGTATAAAAGAAAACATTCGTGGAATATTAGTGGGGGGGGGTGGTAAAAGAATGACCAAATCCAAATCCAAATCCAAATCCAAATCCAAATCCAAATCCAAATCCAAATCCAAATCCAAATCCAAATCCAAATCCAAATCCAAATCCAAATCCAAATCCAAATCCAAATCCAAATCCAAAAAACAAAAATGAATTTAGAAAGTTTATTACACAAATCGTTGAGATAACAACATTAACCCTCCCAAAATGGAAAGATTCTTTGTAAATGAAATCACTTCAGACTTATTCGTCGGGAAATGAAAAATCAATATTGTCATTGCGGTAAATGCCGCCAATCCAATTGTCGCAGCATACGCATATTCTTTATAACTGTTTGCATACAATGAATATAAAATTACTAAACTTCCAAGCGTCAACAATCCAATTACTCCAAGAATGGCTGAATCATATATAAGCGAAATGAACGCTTTACTATAATTTTGATTCAAATACTTTTTGAAGTAAACTAAAAATGGAATTCCAATTATCGCAATGCTTACTGCAATGACTATACTTGATAACAAGAATGAATTCAAGCTATTTCTTTGAATGTAAATATTTAAATAAAAATAAAAAATTGTAACTAGAATTGATGTAATAAATATAGGACTTAATTGAATCTCATTTATTTTTGTTTCTAAATAAGTTGCAGTATCTTGAAAATTTGCAATTTTATTCAACCCACCCGCTATAAATATGAATAGTAATAAAAATGCATTTATAACTATAAATATTTGTTGACTATTATAATTTTGCATAGTTTATAGTTTAATGTTATAATGTTATAAAGTATAATAACATTATATTAAAATACCTGAGTAAAAAGAAAAAAATGTAGGTCCCGTCCCGTCCTGTATAATAAATCAGATGTATAAATGCTTTCATCTCTATTAAATTAAAATTATTAATACCAGAAAAGTCAATGGGCATCTGTAAACATACTTTCAACATTAAATTTATGAAACTGGAACTGGAAGGAGACCGTGATATGTTCCATTATTTGTGAAGGTACTTAATCCTGGAACTCTGGTGATGGTGCCGTTATTAGTAATGGTTCCAGTGTTGATAAGGGTGCCGTTGTATGGTGGGTTTATACCCACCGCTGCAGTGCCGAGGTTAATGATTCCGGCTTTAAGGTTGGTAATGGTTCCGGCATTGGTCAAGGTTCCGTTTCCTTGATAGCCGATGTAAATACCATTGCCGTTATTGGTAATGACTCCGGTGTTAGTAAAGTTGCCGCTAAAAATGATACTTCCATTAGATTGGACGTTTATAGTGCCACTGTTTGTAATCCCTGTTAGTGTGGACGAAAAACTACCGTTAATGTTAATGGTGCCGGTGTTGATAAAGGGATATGATGAATTTAAGGCAACTATCCCTGACGCTACTCCCCCAGGAGTAGTATTGTGGGTGATAATAATGGTGCCATAATTGGTAAGTGAATAAGGTGTTTGATTAATATTATTATTGTATAAATAAAGAATTTGTCCCGCTGGAATAGTTAGACTCTGATTAGATTGAATTATTGTATTTCCTTTCAAACAAAAAGACCCTAAACCTCCCTGTGTTGCAATTGATGATAATTTGACTTGAATGGTTCTGGGCGGAGGAGATGTTAAACCAAATCCCCCTGTCCTATCTCTAGTTATACTTAATTGTCTTGTTTTTTGCTTGTAAAGTTGATTCTGAATCTCTGGATACCTTAATTTTTGCTTAGCTGCTGCTGGCATTCAATTGTTTTGTTTTATCTTTCTTATGATAAATAATAATATAATATTTTATGCAAAAAAAATCATTTTAAATTTATACGCAATCATAATACAAACTTTACACTTTTATATTTACTCCAACCTTTTTAGCAAGGTTATTATTGAAATATGTTAAAAGCAAATCGGTAAATGTAGTTGTTGAAAGCAAAAATAAAGATGACGAGAAGATTATTTTTTTATCAAATTCTGTTATTTTAGCATTTGAATACGGGTTGAATCGGATAATTAAAAATATAATAACAAAGTATTTTAACGCGGATTGAATTGCTGGCAAATATTTTGTAATGGAATTAAAGTAGCTTAAATTTAAAATAAGTAGGATGTACAAGATGTAAAATGTGTACAATAAATAGTAGTAAACATCTTCTATTTTTACGTAAAATGATGACATGACTTGTTATATTATAATTAGAATTAAAATTAATTATATAAATCAGAAAGCTTATATAATTAATAATTCAATAATTAATGAATAATAATTGGTTAAAATATATTTTTATTTACATGGTTCGGGAGTGAATGCCCGAATAAAATCATATACGCTAGAGCAAGTGCAGCAAGTAACATGCTCCTGTCTTGTGCAACTTCATAAGGTTGTTTAAGTATGAAAACCATGACAAAATATAATAAAATTCCAAACAAAATGGAATGAAAAAGATGATTCATTGCACCGTGCATTTTAATAATTAAAATATTTATATAATGTCAAAATATTTTAATTAGTTATTTTTCACATATTTTTTAAATATTTTTCACATATTATTTTTTACAAATTCCACGATTATCATGGCTCTCATGCATGCAAGTTCATTTTTAATGTGTTCATTTTCAATTGTGCTAAACAATTGATTATTCAACAGACAGTTGTCATAAATAATATCAAATCCTTCTTTTTTTGCATTTAATTTGAATTCACCACCCACACTCATCTCATAATATAAATTTATCGGATAGTTGTTTGCATTATTCAATAATGTAATTAAACCATCAGTTGACACATAATGACCATGAAATAGTGCGCAAATACCGCGCCCACCACTCTTCTCATCACATGCGGAAAAACATGCATTTATTCTTGAAATTTGATTCATAAGCCTTTCAACTCGAATATTGTATGCGTCTATGTCCGCATCTGTCTTCAAAACACATTTTCGTTCCATATTATAGATTTCATTTTCAATATTTCGAATTCGTTGCGATCCAATCATCTTGTACGCTTGTAAAACCGCCTTTTGAAAAGCGTTTACCCATGCGTTTAAATTTGAACCTGTAACTGAAGATGCCATTCTCAATAAGCAAGTGCCTTGTATTTTTTATAGTTTTGTTTTTAAGCCAAAAATGATTATAATCAAGGGGAACTTTACGTTCCCTTCAAGGAGGGGTCAGAGGGGAACGTAGTTCCCCTGGCTAAAAGAAGCTTCCGCCGAGATGTTCATTTGCAGCAGCAGGTTCAAATTCGGCAACCATGCCTGGTGGCATGCCGGGCGTTGACGCTCCAATCAGATGATTCGGCTGCACTTGATACATGGAGTTGAAATCGGGCGACCGCTGTGCCGAAAGTTGCGGCGGAGGCGGCGGGCCGTTGAGTGCGTATGAGGCTTGTCCGGATAACGGCTGAGTCACTCGAACTTGCCCTCCTTTTTGCTCATCCTTCTTTTTCAGGCTAGAATTTCCTTCCACCATTTCTTCAAACCTTTCGATAAGAATGAGGGTTTTTGCGCCCAGTTTGTGCTTTGACATGGAAATAAAAATAAACAAGAGTATGAGAATAATTTGAATAACGCTAAAATCGCCATATTTTAATCCACTATACGTTGGGAAATAATTGATGACCCGGTTGATAAAATAAAATGAAAACAGAATAAAGAACAATTGTCCAAACATTTCTGCTAAAATAACGATGGAGCCTTTTTCTTCATCAATTTCTGGAATGTAGTAGTGATTGACATAAAGAACGATAATGACGGGTAAAATTGCCATTACCGTATACTGAACAATATTCAACAGAAAAGATTGTTCGTAATCTCCCATCTTGAATACATATTTGAAAAATCCTTCTGTTTTTTTGGTAGAATCGGATATTGCATCTTCAACGTCTTCCATTGTAGTAATTATTCTTATATGATTTATAAACAGAAATTAAAATAAAAAAAACAAATTAAATTAATTAACTAAATAAATATCGTTAAATAAAAATAAAAACAAAAATAACTATATAAAAAAATAGAAACAATTCAGATAAGAATATAATAAATAATAAAATGCTGCGTAAAAAAAATAAGGACACTAGAAAAAGTGAAGAGTATCAATATTTAGATTTAATAAGCGATATTTTAGAAGAAGGCTCTTTGGAAGAAGGTCGAAATGGGCTGACAAAAAGTATATTTGGAGCTGCCATGCACTTTTCACTAGAAAATGGAACGATTCCGCTGCTAACAACGAAGCGGGTTGCGTGGAAAACATGCCTGAAAGAGCTGCTTTGGTTTATAAAGGGTGACACAAATAATGAGAATTTGCAAAAAGAAGGTGTTACAATTTGGAATGATAATGCGTCTCGCGAATTTTTGGACAGTCGAGGATTAACACACTTGCGCGAAAATGATTTGGGTCCGGTATACGGGCACCAATGGCGCCATTTCAATGCACCTTATACAACTTGTAACGAAAAATACGACGGTGAAGGAGTTGACCAGCTGGCGCAAATTATAAAATGCTTGAAAGACCCGCTTCAGCGCACATCACGCCGGATGGTAATGTGTGCATGGAACCCGTGCCAGCTGGATGAGATGGCGCTTCCACCGTGTCACATCTTGGCGCAATTTAATGTTACGGGTGGAAATAAATTGTCATGCTGCATGTTTCAGCGCAGCGGAGATGTGGGTTTGGGTGTTCCATTCAATATTGCTTCATACAGTTTTTTAACTCATCTTCTGGCAAAACATTGTGATTTGGAACCTTTTGAATTTATATACTATTTGGGGAATTGTCACATTTATGATTCTCATTTGAATGCCATTCAGGAACAAGTAACAAAAACGCCGCACGCATTTCCCACACTTACGATAAATGTAAAAAGAGAAAATATTAATGATTATGTTTTAGATGATTTTGAAGTGCGTAATTATAAACATCATGAAGTAATTAAAATGAAAATGGTGGCATAGATTTATAGATTTGGGAACATATTTAAATTTAAAATATTCGGAATTCGTATTAATTTCACATCAACGCATCTTATGGGAAAAATACCTTACACAACAACGGTACCATTATCAGCACTGGCATATTAAATTTAAATGTGATGAACAACAACGGGACTATTATCTTTAATAATAATTCCTCCTCATACAGTCAGCAGGGTAACTTTAATAACAATGGAACCTTCAACTTCAATGGCATCTACTTTATACAAAATAAAGGCTTGTTAAAAAACTCCGGAACCATTAACAACAGTGGCGACTTTGGATTCGGAAGCAATATTCAAAATACAAAAGCAACCTTATTCAACACTGGAACCATTAATAATAACGGCATTTTTCAATTAAATAATGGATCCACCATCAACAACAGCACGGGATTATACAGCGGTCCCCTCCCAGTAACAACACCAGCATAGAATGTCAGTCACCCCATATATATATTTAGATATATTTAGAAGAAAGTAAGTTTATAAGAATAAGATGAGAGAGAAGAAAACATTGAATAATAAAATAATTACATAAAATGAAAAATTATATAAACAATTAAACAATTAAACAATTAAACAATTAAACAATTAAACAATTAAAATGAGAATGCGAAAATAATATAGAAATAAAATATTATTTAAATTATAAATTATATAATTTGAATAAATTACAATGAGTAGTAATGCAGCATTGTCCGCAGCCAGACGACGAAGGTCAAATCCATTGAACGCACCTGTTGGTACCATCGGTGGACCGGGTGGACCGCCAGCAAATCGAATTCTACAAAGAATGAGCGGTGCACCGCCTTCCCACCCACAACAATCACAACAACCACAAGCAAGAATGGCGACCCCACAAATGCAGCAGCAACAACGCGGACCTTTTCAACAACAGCAGCAGCAGCAGCAGCAACAGCAAATGAAAAGAACGCAAATGCAAATGCAGCAACAAAAACCGCAATCGCAAATTCATTCATCACTGAATGCACTTCCTCCACTTCCGCCTCCGAATAAAAATGCCGGACAGCTGTATGGCATTCCGCTTCATCCGCTCATCATGTTTCAAACACATGACAATAAACTGAACGAGCATGACCTTAGCATAAACGAGTGTTTTTACCAATTGAAAGAATTTGAAGGTAGGTTAATCGTTGTTGAAGGCAATAGTAATAGTGTGCATCCGTCGGCAACAGCGCCAGCAGCAGCGGCAGCACCGGCGGGGGCAGCATCAGACCTAAATGAACTAATGAATGACGGCGTATTTATAAACGGAGTTGTTGATAATATCATGGCAACTACAAATTTTGCATCCATTGTGGAAAACATTATTCCTTTAAAAGAAGAGAATGATATTCTGAAACAGCGCATATCAGAACAAGAAACTAGAAGCGACCAAATGCAGCAATTTATTCAACAATTGGAAGAACGTTTGAGAAATATTGAGAATGAATTGGCACAGCCATGTGAGGAAGTTTCTGCACCAGCAACAACTGATACTACTACAGAATCAGAAGCAGAAGCATTAGAAGATGCGCCAAAGTTTCCATCGAAAAAAGTAGCAACAGAATTCGCAGTTGTGGATGGAAGCGGCGAAACAGAAACAACGGCAGAAACAGCAACAATGATGGAAACAGATGTCATCGTCACTGAACCGATTTCTTAATAATAAATTATTTCGCATTGCGCTGCGAGTGGCGGCGAGTCCTGAGACTACTACTATGACGACGACGCGCCACCTTTGGAAATCTTCCACCGCCACTAAAATAATTTTCAACATCGCTACCATTTGTCATGACGCGCTTTATAATGGGCTCAATGCATTGTGACTGCACGACATTTACAAAATCAGCAGATAAACACGACTTTACAAGAGGTTCAAGTGCGTGTTCTATAATTGGAATGGATTCGGGCTTCAAATATACATCCACCTGGCTCACCACCGGGTCACTGGACCTCCACCTACTAGTCGTAGTTTTTCTTCGCGTGGTAGTTTTGGTTTTTGTGGTTTTTCTAGAAAAAAAAGATGACACTTTTTTGCTTGCTTTAAAAATTCCAATGCCGCTTTTTGCAGTACCAGTCAATTTCATATTCTGTATCAACGCATCTATTGATTCGGGCGAGAATATAATATGAAATATTTTGTTTGATTTTTTGGCGCGATTAATAGTGGAATTATTGCATACAATTTCTTTTATTTTTTGAATTTCGTTTGTTTCAGTTAAATGTGTTGTAAGTATTTGAATTGCACGTGAAACAATTTCTTCTTTTTTTGTACTTTTATCGTTCGCATTCATTTTATTGAGTTGCTTATATTATTATGTTGAATGTATATATGTTGAATATATATATATTCAATATATAAATATATTGATTTTCATTTATTTAAAAAATTTTGATTTATCCCTTTTATATTTATCTCTCTTCTCTCTTATAACTTGTAAAGGAATGAAATAATTATCTTTTATAGAATGTTTATACTGCATGTCAATCCCATCAGAATATTAATAATAGTTCTCATTTTATATTCTAGAGAGAATAAAACAAAACATTAGAGAATAAATCAAAATATATAATATAATAAAGAAATATTGTATATATATACAATACAAGCATCAAGTGTATATAAATTAAAAGTAAAATAATAATGTCAAAACCAGATTCGTGTGACAGTAAAATGAATATTGAAGACATTTTACACAGTCTTGACAATGATAGAAATTTATCTATATCAAAATTAACATATGATAAAATAAATAATATGAAATACAACATGCTGCAGCGCATTGGCATGAATGATGAAGAGTTGGAGTCAATGTTGCTCAAGTTAGGAGATTACAGATATGTTGAAGAGCTGCAAGACATACAACACGGCGCGTTTATTCGATACATACCGCTAACTTCTAAAAATAATCGAAATCGAAATGACAGTGAAATTATTTTGAAAAATGGCGGATTTATTTGCGACATTAAAATACTCGGTTCAGGTGTTCATTTATTGTGCAGAAATAATTTTCGAAAAATATTTCAACTTAAACTTGATGAAGTGCTTATTTTTCAAAAACTTAGCAATCAAGAAGAGATAATCCTGTCAGTATTCGATTATTTAGCTAAAAATGAATAGTAATAATATAATATCATCATATCACAATTTTATTTGGAGTTTTTTTCAGGCGAACTAGTCCAGGAATTTCGGTTGTTTCGACATATTTTATAGGAATATATTCCACCGTTATTGCTTGAAGAGACCTGATTGATTCTTTTGAAAACTGTTTAACAAGGCCGGCTGCTCGTATAATTGCATCCTTGTCATATTTTGTTGCCGTGTATTTTGTGTTATCAATTAAAACACCATGCGGACTTGAGAAGCCATTTCCGACATGAAACCATAATGCATTTTGGTTTGTTTTTTTTGTACGCGACACAAGAGCCTGATTTTGTTCTTGTGTTTTTCCAATTGAAATTGTGTATTTGTCGTTGAATGCTTCCGTGTACATGTATTATAAATGTATTATGTATTGGTATATGTATTGTATATGTATACATCTTATTCTTTTTATTTCAATTTTTTATTTTTTTATAATTATTTAAAAACACATTTACATTTCTAAATAATAAAATTATTATACATTATATCATTATATCATTATATAATATAGTAATGAGTGATAATAATACAGTTTCAAAAATAAAACTGATACTTATTGGAAATTCAGCTGCTGGTAAAACATGCATTGTTCAAAGAATGGTAAATAATATTTTCAACGTAAATAACAGTTCAACAATTGGCGCAGCGTATATGATGTATAGTATTAATAAAAATCTAAAGATTGAAATGTGGGACACGGCCGGGCAAGAACGATTTTATTCGCTTCTTCCAATGTATGCACGAGGTGCTGAAATGATTATAATTGTCGTTGACATTGAAAAGAATATAGAAGAACAATTTGTAAAATGGAGTAAATACATTGAAAATAATAAAAAACTTTTTTTACCCCATTTTAAACTATTCCTTATTTTTAATAAATATGATTTGAATACCAAGTTTGAAATACCGAACGTCATATTAGAACAAACTCAATTTATTTACATTTCAATAGTATCGGCAAAAAGCGCTCACAATATTGATAAATTAAAAACATATTTAGAAGTAGTTGCAAAAAAAATTGTAGAAGAACGCGCAACGCATATGCACTTACATGCAAATTCAAATAGTAATGGCGGTAACGTCGGTAATAATAGTAACATTCGTGATATTGGTGAAAATAAAAATGATACTATTTTTGGTTCAAAATTTTCAAATATGAATATTAATATTTCAGAATATGGAGACAAAATGAAAAAATATTATGATGCCACGCACTGTTAACTAACTATACAGTTTTATGCAATGAATTATATCGTGCAGAAACGGGAATAAAATGGGACGGTTTTTTACACGTAAAACGATGATAAATTAATTTCTTTTTCTTTAATACGCTGTTTGCGCAAACGCCGATTGCTTTTGTTTCGCTCATTTGACTTTTAAGTTTTTTAGTACAGTTGCATATTTTTTCAACGAGAGCTTTTTCGGCTCGTTTTTTTAAATTACTTAGAGATGACCTTGTGGGTATTTTAAGTTTATAGTATTCTAAAATTTTCTTATAGTCTTGTGCGTTTAGACGAATTCGACGTTTCATATTGTTGGTTTGTTTATCTTTTTATTTTTTTAATTATTATTAGTATATTTATTTAGTATATATATACATATACAGATTAATTAAATTTATAATTTAATTTTATACGAGTGAATGGACAAATGTGTTAAACGGCAAAGAGTTCGACCAGGCCGATATCTTGCCTTAAAAACTAAAAAATATCGTTTGCGCAGTTCTCCTCCTTATTCTGCAACGGATTGTCCTGGTAAAACAATGAAGGGGAATGATGGCGGAACATATGCATCTAAAGCCGACAAGAATGGAGTATATAAATGGATAAAAACAACGGCAAAAACGGCAAAAACGGCAAAAACGGCAAAAACGGCAAAAACGGCAAAAATGACAACTAAGACCGAAACAACTGTAAAAAAAATATCCAGTTGTTCTACAGATTTAAAACGAACATCGCCTCCATTTTATAAATACGCGTATAAAAAATCAATATTTGCACCGGTAAACGTTTCGAGTTTTTTGAAATGCATACCACCAGGCATTGTTGATGAAAAAGTAAAACCAAAACATATTTATGAAATAGTGGATAATGGCCCAATACCTTTTGTAGTATTTGACTATGGCAGCCATGTAGACGTTTATAATCAACACTATGACAAGGAAACGAATGAGTATGAAATGCAAGGCAAAATAATGGATTCGAAATACATTAAAATTTTTGTTGGAGACAATGAACTAAATGCGCCAGATTATGATTTGAAAAAGGGAATTGGAAGAGGAAACACTGTGCTTTTACAAACGGGAAAGGATGAGTACACATACATAGGTGACGGAATTCGTTCTTTTAAAACAAAAGACGGAGATGTTATTGAAAAATATTATTCGCCGGTGGGAAATAATGCAGTTCCATATCCATACGCTGTAGGTCAAAAATATGTATATTTAATGCTTGACAATGAATATGAACCAGTTGAGGATTTTGATTTAACAAAGGATGTTTACACGCAATACTATGGGTGGAACATAGATAAGAAAGACACCGATTCACACTTTGAAAAAACTAAAAATAAACATAAAAAATATCGAGTAAAGGTTTTGTTTAAGAGATATTATTAGATTGTTCTAGTTGTAAAATAAATAAATAAATAAATATATGCGTAGAAAATATTTTATATACATATATTAATAGACATTACAAAGTCCGTCAACACTACACAAAAATATAAATTAAAATGATGGAAATAGGAGGTTCGAATTTAGATGGAAAATATGCAGTATTTGATGTTGACGAAACGCTGGGCTACTTTTCCCAATTTGGAGCATTTATTGATGCGCTTAATAACCATTATAATGACTTCTCTCAAGTCGTGTTTGATAATTTTAATGAACTTTTAGATTTATACCCTGAATTCATTCGTCCAAATATGATTGAAATATTGAAATATGTTTCTGAAAAAAAGAGAGAAGGTGTTTGTAAAGGAATAATAATATACACAAATAATCAAGGGCCTCGTTCATGGGTTGAAAATATTTCGAAATATTTTGATTACAAGGTTGGAACCCAAGTATTTGACCAAATCATTGCGGCATTCAAAGTGAATGGAAAAATTGTGCAAGAAGGACGAACAACGCAAAATAAAACATATGAAGACCTTGTTCGAATAACACATATTCCGAAAACATCTGAAATTTGTTTTGTTGACGACTTGAATCACCCTGGAATGCGACACCAAAATGTGTTATACATCAACATTAAACCATATGTTGAAACACTTGCCACGTCGACACTTATAAAACGTTATCTCGAAAGCGCACTTGGAAAAAATATTCTTCCTCAAAATAGAGAGAAATTCAGTATATCCATAAAAAAAAGAATGGGAGTAAATAATGATGCTAATGAATCAAATACAAAATTAAATTTACATGAATCAAATTTCATTTTATTGAATACGCCAGATAAGTCAAATGCGTATATACATGCTAATGAAAATGTAATTTCAGGTTATAAAAAAATGGGAGATAAAATATTATTTTATATTAAATTATTTTTTAAAAATAAAAATAAATCATACAAGTCGAGTCGTCATCATAAACATCGCGCCACATTGAAACATAAACGACATGCATCAAAATCAAAACTAAAGTCAAGAAGAATAAAAGATAATTCAAATGCTAAAAAAGGAAATAAAACTCGAAAAACTGCGCATTTATGAGAGTCTGAAATGAAATAAAAATGCAAAATAATTATATATTTATTAATATATATATATATATATAATATACACCAAAATTATCATTATAAACCATTTATAAAGTATGGTAATTAGGAAAGAAAAAAAAGGAGATGTAGACGTTTATTATGTCGATAAAAATATGAGTGATGATGCGATGAGTAAACTAAAAGGAACTTTTGTAAAAAAATCACAAATTTCTTTAATTATCAATTCAGATGCGGATGTTTATACGAATGATAATAAATTGTTATTAAAATTTAGAAAAAACAAGCTTCCATTGAATCAAGTCGATAAGTTTTATGACAACGTTATACATTATGCGCGTAATAATTATACTTCAAATCGAGGTTATGCATCGGGAACGCGTAAAACATCAAATGTGAAAACAAATGCCAAAGTTGCATCTAATGTAATTGGATACATGGACAGATTTTCTTCAAGTCAAAATTTATCAATGAAAAAACAAAACCGCACGGTAAAATTAAATGTTCGAGAATGTAGGTTCAACATGTTGTACCCGGACAAATACAAAGAGTTAATTCCTCTCATTCAGTCGATTGACAAATATTATAAAAAACTTACCCCATCTAAATTTGAAAAACAATATCGGAAAGCAAAACAAACACATTTTAAAATTGCAAATACATCTTTCACAACCATCACCACAAATGTTAATTTTAGAACTACAATGCATCAAGACAATGGAGACGACGCAGAAGGGTTTGGAAATCTTACTGTAATCGAACGCGGAAAATATAAAGGTGCAGAAACATGCTTACCGCAATACGGAATTGGTGTCAATGTGAGGAGTGGTGATGTGTTATTTATGGATGTGCACGAATGGCACGGAAATCTTCCCATGGTTTCAGAATCAAAAGATGCAACTCGACTATCCATCGTGTGTTACCTTAGACACAATGTCTGGAAAAAAACAAAAGGTATTACAAGAAACGAAATGATAAAACATAATGAGAATGTTAAACAAATTCTAAGTTAATGTAAATCAGAAAAACAAATGAAAACAAATGAAAAATAAAATGAATGAAAAAGGTAAAATTCATTTTATTTTTTAAATAAAATGTATCAAAAAAATATAAATTGAAAACTTATTTATTTATTTATTTATTATCAGCTTTCAAGCAAACCATTATTGACACTCATCGCGTTGATAATGTCGTCATCTCCTCAACGTCTCGCCGCCGCTGCCGCTATTGTCGCCATTCTTCCCCCAGTTCCTAGCTGGCTTACTCATGCAGAAGAACCGGATTGTGTGATTTATCCCAATGAACTTGAAAATGGACAAAAAGTACTAACAACATTTACAGATGAAGAGTCAGACATTCACAGGCGCTGGGTTGTGCTGCTCGCTTTCCCGCAGTCCGGCAAAACAACCACATTCTTGTTTGTGGCGTGTGAAATGCTGCGCCTTGGAAAAGTTTGCAACGTCATCATCATGTGTGGAAATGCCGACATTGACTTGAAAAATCAGTTGGTGGAAGCCAAAGAAAATTTCATCCAAAAAGCATACGACATATACCTTGAAGAAACGATTCAGTACGACAGCCGTACTCGTCGCATCTTTCTCCAGCTCGCAAAATCCAAAATTTCGATTCTATTCGGCGCCGGTCTTGATTCCGGTGCGTGTCAAGTGCAAAACACGCTCATCATCTGGGATGAAGCGCATTATGCCCAAGACCGCACGAATCGTCCTCACAAATACCTCCAAGGAGTGAACATTACTGCCGATGGTAACGTTTCAAATCTTGAAGGTGGGCGAAACAACTACGTCCTTACTGTTTCTGCGACTCCATTTTCAGAGCTCAGCAATGTTGTTCACAACAACCAAAGCAAGCGCATTGTGAAAATGAGACCGGGAGTCAGTTACCTTGGACCTCGCCAATTCATCGAACGTGGGTCAGTCATTCAGTTTGACCATACAGAGAGGATGAATGCCCTGAAAAATGCGATGCGTGATTCAGAGGTTCAACACCAGGGTGTGCCGAAATATTGCGTTGTTCGATTCATCGGTGATGAAAACGTGGATGAATGCGGACTTGTTGCGGCTGAAGTTGGTTGGGACGTCAAAATTTTTGACTCGAAATCAATGACAATGCGGTCAATGAACGACCTTTCAGTCGCCCCCGTTCGCAACACACTCGTTGTGATTCGCGGAAAGTGTCGCATGGGAAAGAAAGTTCCCAAAATGCACATTTCGTTCGTGTTTGAATCATCCATCTGGTCTTCGACGGATGTTCTTCTTCAGGCGCTGTTTGCCCGAATGTTTGGTTATGATGCGAATGTTGACATCAAAATTTACATCAGCGACAAGATTCAAATCAGCGAGGTTTGGAGGTACATTGAAATGATGGAGGACATTGATGATGTGCAACCTGTGAAGATTCTTCCCAAACATGCGAAGAATCTCACAACGACCAAGATTCATGCTTGGGATGACACCATCCCCATCATTCTTCGAACTGACGATGATGCCGCTCACGAAGACTTGGGAAATGACAACAGAACCGCCATCATCCAAAAAGTCAAGTCTGCTTTCAACCAAATGATGTATGGTGAAGAAGGATTGGATTCCATTGAAAACTACAATAGTGATGAGCAAACTGCCGAAATTGCGAGACAAATTTCAAGTGCGCCTGTTCACAATTCTGAAAGTGTCGATACAAAAATATTCATTCGCTACATTTCAAATAATGACGATGGAAGATACTATGCCGAAATGCCCGCAAGAATGCGCAACTCCATTGAAAACAGAGTTCCGTTGAACTCTGGCGGTTTGGCTGGTTGTGGTTTTGAGTCAGACAACTCGGATGTTGTGCAAATCAACGTGTGGAGTTTCAAGACGTCCCAGTTTCATCAAAGTCACGGATTCAAGCATGGAGACATTGTTATCCACGCTCGCGTTCCTCACATGCGTGAAGAAGGTGAGGATGTTCCGGTGACAACAAGACTTGAGACATTCGCTACACATGAAGAAGATGGTTCTGAAGTGCGCAGCAACGGTAGTTATTCAATCCAAATGCCCGTTGCAACTGTGTACGATGTGGACGCCATGAAGTCCTATTTGACTGATGTTGTTCGGTTGTCGAGATCTCCCGATGTTGAAGTGCAGATGCCCAATTACGTGACATCCAATCATGACGGAGTCTCTAGATGGGTTGGAATAACTTTGTCACATGAAGTGCTTCTATCACTGCAAAAGGGCGGAGATATTTACAATCACATCAAGCGCGAATTCAGAGTGAAACTCAAACTTCACAAAGTTCGTGGACGAGAACCCATCGACTTTGTCAACAGAGGCATTAGTCGCATCACCAAAATTGAATGGATTTGAAAAAAACAATGCACACACACACACACAACACACACACACACTGTGCTGTGCACCACCACAAACACATGTGCCATTAAAAATAAAAAATAAAATAAAAAACAAAAAAAAAGAAAAAAACAAATACTTTTTTTTTATTAATTGAATGAAGTCAAAAAAAATACTTACCTTTTTTTACATCAAATCAAATCCACAATGTTTGATTTAGTTGAATGATGGGACGCCGTTTTCAACTTTTCCGACAAGCTCACCGTCTTGGGTGTAAAGGTCTCCGTTGGATGCCAAGCCGTACGTTTCTCCTTCGTACTCGTACTCTTCGCATTCGAGCTCCTCCTCTTCCTCCGCAACCTGCTCCGCTTCAACGTAGAATCCTTGTATGCACGATTCCTTCGGGGCTTCTTCTTTCTTCTCAGCCTTTTTCGACTTCTTCTTCTTGTCAGCAGCAGCTTCCTCACCCTTGTCAGCCTTCACCTTCTTTTCCTTCTTTTCCTTCTTCTCCTTCTTCTCTACCTTTTCCTTCTTTTCCTTCTTCTTCTTTTCAGGTTCTACCGGGGCAGCAACAACCGCTTCTACAACTTCTTGCTGCTGCTCTTCTTGTTGTGCCTCGTCAAAGTTGAAGAAACCATCTTCATCCACTTCATCAACATTTCCAGCAGGAACAACAGCAGATGCAGCCCCCGCCGTCGACTTTTCTTCTTCTGTTGAAACAATCGACATTGTTTCGTCGTCTTCGTCATCAAATTGAATGGGAACAGGAGCGATTTCCGCTTCGCTCGGGTCAAACGACAAACGTTTCTTCTTTGCAGCCGTAGCTTGCAAAACAAGTTGGCGCATGTCATCCTCGCCAACATTGGACTGCTGGACAGTTTTTGCGGGACGGCCGCGCTTTTTCTTTTCAGCAGCACCTTCGCCGCCGCCATTGGCGGATTCCTTTTCGGGAGTGTCGGCTGTTTCCACGCTTGCAACCTTCTTTTCCTTCTTCTCCTTCTTCTCCTTTTTTTCCTTCATCGGCTTTTCAGCCTTTTCGGCCGTAGATGCCACATCCATCTTGGCAGGACGACCACGTTTCTTTTCAACGGGTTCGAACATCCAGTCAGGAATTTGAACTCCACGCTTTTCAGCAGCTTGAAGCGCTTCTTCTTTGGTAATGTTCATTTTGGTAAGCACGTCGAGGTAGTGACTCTCTTTTTTGCCAGTGGTTTCGTTTGTGTATTGCCCAACGGCAGATGCAAGGCGGTCTTGAACCGTTCCAATAGGATGGTGACCATGCACATCACACTTTGCAAAGCAGTCGGCGCAAAAACCGCACGCTTTGCCATCACGACTTGATTGGCTAACAACCGACTTGCCATCATGGTAGAACTGTATCAAACCATTGTCTGACATGTCTTGGGGTTTGCCGCACTGGATGAACAAGCCGTATAGGGTTTTCAGCGCAACGCATGTGTCGTAATCCGCAACACCGGTCCACGGCATTGGGATTTTGTTTTGTTTCTTTTCATTTTCGTCGACGACGACGACTTCTTTGACTTTTTTCTCCTTCTTCTCTTTTGGCTCCTTCTCCTTCTTTTCTTTTGGCTCCTTTGTTTCTTTTTCTTTTGGCTCTTTTCTCATCTTTTGAATTGGCTCGCCGTTCTTGTCCATCACGCAGGAAGCAATGAGCTGCTCCTTCAGAATGGACAGTGCGGATTCGAGACCTTGCATTTTTTTGATGATTTGACCGGAGGTAAGCTTCTTGATGGCTTGAACGGCTTGAACGGGAGCAGAAGATTCAACTTCATTGCTGACCAACTGTGCGACAGCAGCAGCAGCAGCAACAGATGAACCGATATTGGTAGCGGCGGCAGAAATGAATTCCATTATTCGATGTAAACTTGGATGTGAAACACTGATGGATGTAAATTAAGTTTTCAATTTTTCAATTTATATTTTTTTCATTGTTTTTTTCATGATTTTTCTCCAATTTTGAATATTTTTTCATTAAAAAAATAAAATCTTTTTATTTCATTTTGTTTTAATTTTGTTTTTCGTTTTATTTTTTTCAATTTAATTTTTCGTTTTATTTTTCATTTTGTTTTCATTTTGTTTTCATTTTGTTTTCATTTTGTTTTCATTTTGTTTTTTTTTCACCATTCATTCATTCAAAACCGCATTGTGCCACTTGTCGCAAACTTTTGTCACTCCGAAATGGGTTTTCTCCCATTCAAAATAGAACCTACCAATGCTGTATGATGCGCTGAAGACTCGCTTGTATGTTTGTTCGTATTCGCGGTCTGTTATGCATTTCGCATTTGTCATAATGCAATGCAAAGCATCCATCGCATTGATAAAGTTGGTTGAAAATGTGCGAATAGTCACAATGGTGCCATTCGCAACATCCTTGTCGAATTTCAGTGGATACCACTGTGCTCTGTCTTTATCAATTGTCCACTGATGGTAAAATGGATTGGACCTTGAATAGAATGTCATTGATGTCGCCCTTCCTATTGCAATGGGCAATGAAAGTGTCGTCTCTGTAGCCGCTGTCGCTTCTTGTGCCGCCTCTTCTGCCTGTATTCTTCTAAAAAGGTCTCGTTCGCGTTCGCTAATCTCGCGATTCATTGTATTATTCAACAAACTTCGGCGCTCCTTGGATAAATGCATGATGGTGTTTTGAACAACCAAATCTGATAAAAAAATAAATTAATAATAAAAAAATCAATTTGTTTTTTTTGGTTTTAGAATTAATTATTTATAATTAATTATGTTGCATTAAATATAATATTACATTTTAATATAAAGATAATAATGAAGAATAGTAGAAGTTCTCCCGCTCCTCCTCCCGCTCCTCCTGTGAATTCTATGCGTCCTCCTGTGAATTCTGTGCGTCCTTCTATTCCAGGACCTTCTTCAGTGAGGGTTGGTTCTGTGCTTAGAACTGGTCGTGGATCTTGGTCTAATAATCCAACTCGTTTTGAATACCAGTGGTATAGCGTAAGCGGAAATAACATAAAAAAAAAAATACTTAATCAAACAGCTA
>Ga0214919_10000640_pt1 | contig 59402 bp, 56 predicted proteins | sample LL1503_MetaG_FD_177994 | JGI IMG/M metagenome (GOLD analysis project Ga0214919, IMG submission 177994) | Freshwater microbial communities from Lake Lanier, Atlanta, Georgia, United States - LL-1503 | ecosystem: Environmental > Aquatic > Freshwater > Lake | place: USA: Georgia | collected... | reverse complement strand
ACTAAATCAATACGGGACGGAGTCATACGTGACTACAATTTTGAAACCTATAAAAATGCAATTGATAAGTTTTTGCCTAATGCCAAAACCATTTTTTTAACCGCAGACAATGATAGCGTTTTGCCACAATATCAAGAATATCTAAAAGATTACAATGTAGTTACATATACACAACCAACACATATTACACAAATGCAATACTCTGCTGCAACAATGTTAATTGCATCACAATGTAATATGTTAGTTTGCTGTAGACTTAGCAGTTATGCAGAATGTATTTGGTGGTTTGGTAAATGCAAAGCGAATGTGATTCCAGTTTTTTAATTACATAAAATGAATATGTTAATAACTATATTATCATATTTTTAAATTTAGACAAGTTGTATTTTTCTGTAACACGTAAATACGTGGGCGTTATTTTTCATACACACTTCAAGCAATTCAATATTGTTAATATAATTAGGTAAATCTATCCACCAATCTATCATAAACCTAAAATAATCTCTTGGATATTGATGATACTCCTGGTTTGGAGGGTGTGTATGAGTGACAAGTATTCCGTTACTTTTTAATGACTTGGTTAAATTAACCATGGCTTGAAACGGATTATACACGTGTTCAATTGTAGCTTGATTTATGATTAAATCGTATTTATCAACAATTGGATTATCAGAATTACATATATCGCCAATAATATCAACATCATTTATGGTAGATATCTCCGGATAATTATCAATTGTTTTTATATTCCAATTTGGATAAATTTTATTGAAATCACGTTTAACTTGATTATTTTCAGAAATAAGAAGTACGTCAGCGCCAGCATTATAAAAATCCCAATACTGTTTTAAAATTCCGTGATATCCTCCACTTAAATTTGAACATTTAAACAACCCACCAATAGTATAATGTCCTGGATAAATATTTTCATCCCATTTTATTCCATTTTTGGAAAAAGAATAATTGTTATGCGTGGGCATTTATATAAAGTATAACATATAATGTTTTACATCTTTTCAATATTATAAACTATAATATTGAAAGCGCCTTCAATGTATTGCAATAATTTATCTAACCAATGGTATCGCGCATTTCTCCTTCCTGAAAATGGTATACAATAGAGTTAAAATTAGTGCAATGGTGAATACCGATTGTTTTTAATTTTGCGATTAATACTTGATCGCCAGGAATGCAAGGTTCTCCTAATTTTGCATAAACTGGATTAAATATATTGCTGTTGGGACTAATATTTCCTTCTGGATAATAATTGATTCTTTCCATATATTCCTTTTTTATTAACATGGGCATATACAATCCAGATTGATAAATTTGATCTGTTTTGACGCGTTTACAAAAATCTAAAAACTGTTCTTCCTTATAATCTTCTGGAACATTTCCAAAATTTTGTTCAATTCCATAAAGTCCAGACCGCAATACGCCACGTTCAACTAAACGAGAACATAGACAAATATTGTCTTGGATAGTTTCTTGTAACGTTTCTAACCATCTAGGAGAAAACGCCATGTCGCTATTAATAAATACAATATATTCACCTTTTGCCATTCTTCCTGCCGTGTTCCACGCTCTATACACATTATTAATGTACCATTCGCGCTTTTGTTCAGCCGTATTATTGTGCACGTAATGAGGAATGTTATGAGTTTTTAAATGATTTAAAACCGCATCGCACGCATCATTTGCTACAAAATAAAATTCATTTTCTTCCAGATTTGTATATTTCTTTACTTGTTCATATACAAAATCTAACCAACGAGTACTTTTATATATAAGACACGCAATGCTTACCTTTACCATTTTAATAATATTATAATTAGCGTTTATATTTGTTTTATAATATTATATTACACTCGATACACATCTTTATATTTATCTGGGTCAGACCTTATTAATCGCAAATTATCTTTTTCTAAATCATCTGGGTCATTTGGGCGTTTAATAAAAAATGCTTTCTTTCGTTTGTTTTTGTCTTCAAAATTTTCACTTAAATATGACAAGGTTAAAAAAACGCGTTTACTGTCCATTGGACAGTTTGCTGGTTCAGGATTGCCGTGCCACGAATAATCGTTACAAGAAAATAGTATAAGGCGATTAAATAATGGTGCAATCCTATCTATTTTTTCTATAAGTTTTGTGTTAGTGTCTACACAATTTTCGCCTTTCCATATTTCCAAATGACATCCATATTCTTCTTTCCATTCATAACTTAAATAAATGCCCAAAGTAACCTGTTTTTTCAAACCTAATGTTGGATGTAGTCCAGCATCAACGTGAATATCCAATTTATCACCAGGTCCATATGTATGCACCCCCCAAAAATTCCTTGTTGTATCTAACATTAAATCATATCCAAAGACCTTGGACAATTCCGATACAAAATCCTCGCTCGTTAGTTCATTAAATAACGTTTGCAAGTAATGCGGAAATTTAAACTTATCCCTTAGCGTAAATTTTTGCTCAAATGGATTATTATATCTATCCCATTCGTCTGACGGAATGTTCAATATTTCATTTTGGAGTTCGAATGCAAAATGTGAGTTTAAAAAATTATCCAGTTTTCCGTAAGGGAACGGCGTCGACTGCAACGATAATCCATTTATAGTATTATTTATAATAGACATTATATAAATAATAACAATATCATTTTATGTTTATTTGCTGATTTATATTAATAAACGAACGATCTCGTCCACCACTAGTTTACTTGTATTTCCGTCACCTAACCACGATGAATTTATTTTAATTGACCCATCTTGAATCGAATTTATCCAATGAAAGATTTCGTCCGAATTACACATTCCATCCTCTGCATTGAATTTGATGCTACAATTATTTGTATAGCTTTGAGGTCTTTCTGTATAATCGCGAGGCACAATCACTGGCGTGCCAAGAAGAGCAGGTTCTTCTTGACCAGTTCCGCTGTCACTTATAATAAATCGGCAATGATAAACCGTATCTAGATATTCTTTATACGGGAATAATGGTATCATTTCAATGTTTCCCAATTCTAACGAGTGTTTGCTAATTTCATCTTGCAATCGTTTAAAATATAGTAATTTTACAGGAATATTATACATTGTAATGCATTTATTGGCGAATTCGAATATATTGCGCAGTCTTTGAGGATATTTGAAATTTTCTGGGCGATGAATGTCTAACAAAATCATATCTTTTCGTTTCGGGATACACATAATTTCATCACAAAACATTTTAAATGGCTCAACCACTGTATTTCCAACAACAAATACGTTGCGAGTTATATTTTCTAAACGCAGTTGTTCTTTGTAATCTTCGTGATATACAAATAATATATCACTGCAATGGTCACAAACTGTACGATTTATTTCCTCCAACATTCGCTTATCATACGAACGCATTCCCGCTTCGAGGTGCCCAATTTTATAGCCAGCCTTTTTAAGAGGAAATGATACGCCCGCTGAATTTGAATCGCCCAAAAATAAAATCAAATCAGGATTAATTTTATGTTCTTCAAATAATTTTGGAATCGCAACAGATAAATAGGATAATTGTTCAAAATGATTCGACGAGGATATACCAGTTTCTAATATATAATTTGGCTCTCGAATACCGAGTTGTTTAAAAAATACGTTGCTTAATAATGTATCATAATGCTGACCCGTATGTATTAAAATATGATTAAACTCGTGGTCTAATGCTTTAAATACAGCGCACATACGAATAAAATCTGGGCGAATGCCTGTAATGGTAACCACAGTTTTCTTCATTGTATTTACATACATTTATTTATTTATGCCTTTTACGTTACACATAATATTTACATTAAAAAGTTATGTTTACGATTCGATTTTAAAAGATTGTACTTGTTATCAAAATCAGTTTCATTTTCTGTAACGTCAACGTACATTCTGAGTTTGTTATATATTGTTGATTTAAGATTAAATATATGGAAATTGTCTTCTAGTCGTCTTTCTAATGTTAAAGGTGACGTGTCGTGATATAAATGTATTCCTCCAACACCTGATTCATCGTGGAATTCATTTTTAATAATTATATTACTTGATACGATTTTTAACAAGAAGTCATTGTCGTCATAGCACTTTCCCATTGTACAATCATAACTAAATTCTTTAATTTTATCAAATGCGTTCTTTGTTAATGATGTCAAAAAATGAAGATTTCTATTATTGGTTACACCCTGATACCAATCTTTATAGAATAAATTACGAAGATAAATGTCAATAGTACTTAAATCGCTATTATAAAATGTTTCATTTGTTTCAAAATCAGAACTCGCTTTAACGTCAAACACATAATAATGATTGTCCTGATTAATATAATTGTTTACGTAATTTAATACATCACCAACGTGACATACTTCTGCATTTTGTATAATTATTTTACAACCCTTTATATATTTGAATCCAATATTATAATTAATTAGAGGATTAACCCACGACTTACTCCCCAGAATTATTTGTATAAAATCTATGGCAAAAGGGTATGTTTTTAATACATTTGCATCGATCGGGTCTTTATTCGAGTCATCCACTATAATAACGTGAATATTTTTATTTGCACTATTCGACATCGTTTTCAATGTAAAATAAGTTTGTTTACTTCGATTGGATGCGGTCATTACAATAGAAATTGTATTGCTGTCGATCTGACCATTTTCAATAAAAATATGCGAATATAATGAAGGATCTTTATTTTCTATCTTTGATTTAAGTTCAAAGATGTGATTTTTGTATGCCAATAATGACTCCATTTAATATTTATAGGTTAAAATCCTTTAAATCGTTTATTTGGTCTTTCAATTCGGGTATTTCAAATAAATTAGTATATTTTGATGTCAGCGTTTTATTAGATGGGTCTACTGATTCTAACGATGTAATTTCAATATTTAAATTAAACGTATCGGAAATAATGCACGCCATTTCATATTTACTTTTTGGCGTTGGTGAAGAAATGTGTCGAACGCCGCTCCAAAATAAATTATTTGTTATAATTCTGTCAATTATTTTACAATATTCTAGGCAGGTAATTCCATTCCACATATGATTGGTAAATCCGTTAATTTTATTATTATTATTTGATATAACCCATTCTAGAAACGATTTTTTATTAATTAGCTCCTTTCCAATAATAGACGTACGTATAACAGTGCATCCAACTGGTTCGCCAAGTGATTTGCTCACCCCATAAGAATTGGTTTCATCGTGCTCATCAAATTCTGTATATAGCCCTCTTTTGCCCGAAAACACGCAATCAGTTGTCGGATGAATCATTTTTGCGTTATATTTTTTACAAATATGCCATAATAGATTGGGAAAAATGCTGTTAACTAAAAAATAGTTTTTATCTGGCGACGATTGCGCTTGTCTTTGTGGAATTGCGCCAATGCAATTGATAATGCAAGTATATTGGTCAATGCCATTGCGAATAAGAATGTCTTCAATCGTTTCAAGCGATTCACACGAAATTCGTATATCAATTGTAGAAAGAGATATATTTTGAATATTATTAAAATAAGAATAAATATATCTTCCCAACATACCAGACGAACCGAATAAGAGAATTTTGTTGATATTTGTTGGTATGCTCATAGCGTATATTAAACCGTTATTATGTTTAATGTACGTTAACTTTAAGTTATTTTGCGGGGATTAACGATTGCGGTCGAGCAATGTATCAAAGTCATTACATAACTCTTGCACCGTGTCATATGCAGTGTCACAGAATACGGGTTGGTTGTAAAAATTTAACAATAATTCTGGATTTTCCATTAAAAATTTAACCTTATAAAACGCATACGTAATTGATTCTGCGTCCATTGAATTGTAGAATATAATGCGATTTTTGTTCAATATTTTCGCGTCGTATTCATCGAACGATCCAGCGTATATCGGAATTGCTCCACCCAAACAACATTCCATTATTTTTTCAGTTATATATCCACGTATATTGTCGTAATCAAAATTCTCGGAACATATATTAAACTGGTAGTTCTGTAAATATTTTATTTTTCCAACCTGATTTAATTCCTCATTAGAACAGTTGTTAAATAAAACGCCAGGACAATCAATGTGACCGAGCGTTTTTAAATGTTCATATATACAAGTTCTGGTGTGAACATCCCACCGATTAATCAATATATTAAACCGTTTCGCCATTAGTTGCGTTATATTTGTATTCTTTACAGTATTGTTGATTTGTATGTAATAATCTTTATTTTTAAGGTCAAACCCAGGGGTGAACATATATAGTGGATATTTATATCTTCCGTTCGCTGGGTCGTGATTAATGCAGCCCAAAATATATGTAAATTTATTCTCGTTAAATGCTTTATATGAATATTCACACGACTTGCCAGGAGATCCAAAATGATGTATAGGTTCTGTTATAAATAACATCGTAATATAGTTTGACGGTTTAAATATCCATTGATATTCAGGTAGTTTTAATCTAACGTCTACTACTAAAATGTTGGATTTATCATAGTTTTTAAACAAATCTAAATAGTTAGTTTCGTCATACAGGACTGGCATAGTATACTTGTATGGCGTATTTTATTCACATAGGATAAACGTAAAACCAGCAGTAGTTTAATGTCGGCGTTTGGTTATTCTCTTGGCGTTTCGTTTACGTATTGTTGTTTTTCGTATACGTTTACCACCAAATTCGGTTATATATCTTTGTACATCTGGTGGCAATTGAATAGTTGGCTGGTCTTTTGTCCCACCTGGGCCTTTACGTCCAAGCTCTACTAACGTTTGTTTTTCTGGTATGGTCATTTTGCCCTGCGTATCATAATACAAATGCACATCGTTTACGTCACCTAAATTAGTGCCATCAATGTCTACTACCTCGCGATTCCGTGACTTGTCTTTAATTTCTTTTAATGTTCCGACGTATTTCATATGATACAGACGAATGTCGTCTGGCACTTCTACGTTAGTATCTCCATATACTACCCGATTCAATCCGTATTGTAATTCAACTGGTTGGTAATTTTTAAGTGACATATATACATATTAATCATATAATATTTGGGCATTTTGAAAAGGGACTAGCGTAAAATACATAGTTTACAAATAGCATAAACATTGCAAGATATTTCTAGACAAATGGTTTACCCCGATAAGTGTATTATCCGAAAAATACACGAATCGGATTATGAAAACTACCTAGTTATGATAAATGAATTCAGAGAAACATATTTTACGAAAGAACAGTTTGTTGATACGTTATGGTATTTGAATCCCTTTTCTGAAATATGGGTGATAGAATATGAAAATGATATAATAGCCACTGGAACCATTCTTTACGAAAAAAAATTTATTCATAATAACAGTATGTTAGGTCATATTGAAGATATTTGCGTAAAACAAACATATCGCAAATTTGGAATAGGAAAGATGATAGTGCAACATTTAATGAAATTGGCAAAAGAAATTGGTTGTTATAAAGTGACATTAGATTGTAGTGAAGCCAATACGCATTTTTATGAACTTTGCGGAATGGCGCGAAATGGTGTACAAATGGTCCAATTGGCTGCAAATATTTGTCCTTAAATATTACAGCAAAATATTATATCTGTTTATATGATATAATATTTGGGATGTTCAGTGGACTGCGTTTAGTTGCAATCGGGCTCTTATACAGTGCGTTTTCAGCATTGACACATTCCGTAACGGGCAGCACTTGCATATGTACGACGGTGCAATGTCCAGTTGTAGGAGTAAATACATTGGTAATGGGTGGTGGGGGTTCCACTGTAAAATACACATATATTGAACACAACGGACACGCAGTAGTATCGTCGGTCAAGGGACTCGTTTCACCTAAATCGTTGGATAAAGGCACTGAACCGACAAAGTGCACACAGGATTATTCTCGTATGTTAGAAGATGATGGTTCAACGGATTGTGACGCGGGGCATATTATGGCAAATCGTCTGGGAGGATATGGCAACGAGCCGATAAACATTTTCCCGCAGAAATTCGCGATTAATCGTGGTGCATATGCACAATTTGAGGGGAAAATATATGAATGCATCAAGAGCGGAGCAAACCAAGCAACGTTAAATTGGCAATTTTCATATGAAAGCACAAACCATACAATGCCCAATAAAGTAGTGTATGGTGCGGATTTTGATAAGGGGGATTGCAAACACATAGAAGATAGTTTTTCTAATTAAACTGGGTTGTTAATTGTGACATTTCAGTTTGCTACCAATCATACGAAAATAATAATCGTTATACATTACATTTTTGTCCAACGCTTTTGCCAAGGTTTTATCGCTCATTTTTAGTTGTTTTAGGCAATCATATTTGCAAACAAATTCTTTTATTAATTGATTGTCGCCCGTATATTGCCCGACGCCATCTTTGTACAATAAGGGGGCGCCATATTTCTGTTCGTATGAGTTTCTCAATTCATCCGTGCATTTCTCGTATAGCGCATAATAATGTCCGTTTGTTAACGATGTGTTTTTAACAGGAGTATCTAACGCAGAATTGGATGCGTAACCATTCTCGATAGCCGCCGTTTTTCTGTCGATATACACATTCAGAATTTCGGTTTTGTCGTTGTTCAGCTTTGCAATATAGCCGAGGTTTTGTGTCTTGGTTACTTTGGTTGGTGGCAAATCGTGGATTAAATTCGGATCCAAACTTCTATCTACAAATGCCCAACGATATTCATTGTAAACGGTATTTTCGGTAACCGCTTTATCAATGCTCGGTCGTTTAACCTTGAAATTGTATTCTTTCAAACATTCTGCCACGGATTCGTACACTTTTACAATAGTCATCGTTTCTGGGTTGATTTTTTGGAGACGTGGCCCGACCGTTGCTAATGGTTCATTGAACCCAGTGGTCGTTTTAATTTGCGCTGAATTCATTTTTGAGACGATGTCTCGGTTCTCCGTTACTAGATTGTCTATTTTACACGATAACTGTTTTACAGTTTGAAGCATCTCGTTAATTAAAACATTGTCGTTATTGGATGTTTTCATTTCCAACATTAATTTTAATTGTTGAATTTCTAGTTCTAACTTATGCGTATCATTGTTGTTAAAATATTTGATATTATTATTGATTATATCTAATAAAGCAGGATAAGACAGGTTCCTTCCTATCAGAAAGAGTTCTAGCTCGGTTTCGTGTCCAGGTAGGTCGGTTACTCTATTTCGTCTAACCGAATCGTGTTCTTTCATAAATGTTTCAAAATCTCTGCTCTTGTTGACCGCAAAACAATCTAATAATAAACACTCTTCGTATTTCGTTTTATGTTCATTGTATCTACCCAATACTCCTTTCCGACTTTCGCCGATTTTTATGATATATTGACCATTTTCAAATGTTTTTACTTTCATTATGTAAAAAAGGGCACCGCTCGTCGCATATTCTTGCATTAATATCTTTTCCCTTTCTAAACACTTCTGTTTCGCTAACTTGGCGTCGTATTCTTGTTTCTTTTTGTCTTCTATTTGAAGGATTTCATTTTTTGCGTTTTCTAATTGAAGTTTTAATTCATTGCTTTCTTCTACTAAAAAATCTTGTAAAACAGTTTCTAATTTAATATAATAATCATGTATTTCATCTGCTTTTTTGGTTCCTGCTTTCAAACAGAACTTTTTGAACGTGTCAACATTTAACATAATTATTTCTTTGTTGTGACCGCCTCTGATGTATTTTTTTGCTTCTCCGAATGGAAGAGAATTTGCCGATTGGTTAACTGGCACGTTAACCAATATTTTATAATCTTTATCGATAATAAATATTTTAGTTAGCAATTCTTTTGCTTTTTGCTTCGTGCTAAATCCTAACCAATTCCACACGTTATCAAAGTCAATTACAAAATCATTCTTGCTATCGTGCTTCAAATAGCAATAAAAACTGGCTAAAAACATTTGTTGTTCATAGTTATTAAAGTGTTGTTGCACCTTCTCCACTAATTTTGACTGATAATTACCATTTAACTTGGTAATTGGATTGCTTTCAATGAGATTTACGATGTCTATGCTCATTCTATACATTACTTATTCGTATTTCTTTATATTGTTTATTGCTTAAACTAATCAATAAACAATAATTGCACATCTGAACGTCGGTAAAATGATGAATTAATAAAAACAAATAAAAAGACGGACATCTATCAATCAATTGCGAAGCATTAATTTATAATTTTTTTATAAATTAATTAAGTTTTACATTAGAATATTTTTATTTTTATGTGCAAATGCACTATTTTCAATTTAATTGGGTTGGTCAGGACATTCTAGTCACTAACTTAATTGCTGTAAGCAACACCAGCCATACCGCTCATCACACGGAGCACGTTGTAGTTAACGGCATACACACGCACCTTGGCGGTGTTGGTGCCAGAAACGGTTCCAGAGGAAAGAACGAGCTGCATCACTGCATTATCAATGCGAGAGAAGTTGCACGACCCGCTGGGTTGGTGTTCCTCGGGGCGCAGAGCAAAGGAGTACACGTTGATACCAGAATCGGGGGCACGGGTGTGGTGCTGGAAGGGCTGAACAGTGTCGAAGTAAGAACCCTCACGCTCGGAGAAGCGGTCCTGGCCGTTGAGCTGCAACTTGGCAGTGACAACGGGGTTCTCACCCCAGCAGTGCATATCGAGGGCAGTCTCAGCAAGCACGAAGGTGCCAGCATCAGTGAGGGAGGCACCAGTGGCAGCGAGGCCAGTGGCTCTGTCACCAACGATAACACCACCAACGTCGAAGAGACCAGAGGCATCAATGACACCAGCGGCACCAGACACAGTGCCATCAGAGCCGAAGGCCATCGTAGCGTTGGGAAGGGCATCAATGGCATCAGTGTAGTTGAAGGGCTGGGCACCAAGGGTCTTGAACAGAGTGGAAGAACCAATGAGGGAAGAGCAGTAGTCAACGTTGGCATCGGGCTGAACAACCCAGATGAGCTCCTTGCAAGGGTGGTTGAAGTTCAACTTGATCTTGTTGGAGGAAGAACCGACAGACTCGTCACCAGTGAACTGAACCTGCTCAATGAGGTACTCGTGGGGGTTCTGGGCCATCTTGCGGCGCTCATCGGTATCGAGGAAGATGTAATCCACGTACAGAGAGGCAGCAACAAGGGACTGCTGGTAAGCGGAGGACACAGACAAGGAGGTAGATCCGCTGGCATTCAAGGTGGACACGGCCCACAAGCACTCACCAATGGGGCGGAAATCAATGTTGATCTTCACCTCGTGGTACTGAAGGGCAATGAGAGGAAGGGCAAGTCCGGGGTTGCGGCAAAACCAGAACTGCAGAGGCACGTAAAGGGTGGTCTCGGGCAGGGCGTTGCGGGGAGCGCACACCTGGTTGGGGGCAGAGGTGGAGGCGCAAGGACCAGACACAGCAGCGAAGGTGGGGTCGGTGATGTAGGTAAGCTGGGTAGTGTTACCAATCATCTTGAAGTAGCCAGACTGCTGCTCCTTGGAGAGGGTCAGCTGGTTCCAGATGTGCATCCAGTCACCATACTGACGGTCAATGCGCTGACCACCAATCTCGACCTCAACCTGGGCAATCAACTGCTCACCAATGAAATCTAACCAACGGGCATAGACGTTATTAATGGGGGAGCTCATAGACTGGTTGATCTCGGGGAGGGTCACCTGGAGGTAGGTGCGGTAGGCAAGATCACCATTGCGGCTGATCGTGCAGGTCACACGGCGTCCAAAATCAGCCTGACCAGAGAAGGTCTGCTCAATGGACTCCATAGCGAAGTTGGTGTGGCGTCTGTACGACACCTTCCAGAAAGTAATCTCGGGGGTTCCGGTAAGGAACACGTCTTGTGCGCCGTAGGCGACTAATTGCATCAAACCACCAGCCATTGTATGGAATTATATACTGTGTAAAGAAAAAAATTTGGAGAATTAACATAAATAGCACAATTAATTATTTAATTCGGCTAAACTGTTTTACATAATTTTTGATTCGTATCTAGGCATTGCAACCAACCCTACTGAATTGTGTTACAATTATCACATTGTAAGTAATAATTGTAATTTGGTGAACTATTCCTAAATAAAGAAGGCTACAAATATATTACGTGAAGCATTAGGTCAAGTAATATAGTTTATCGACGTGTTGAATGACACTACATAAATCAATGCATAACGCAGCACATAATGCATTGCGGTTATAATACGAAACTGTCGGCATTGTAATTGGACAACAAGAAAGTTTCTAAATAATTCTCTTGAAATACTTCTTGTCGGTTCTCGTGTTTCTTTGTAAAAATATACGTATCATTTGATTTTTTCACAGTCCACCCTTGTTCTAGTGCATTTGCTAAAAAGATTAATTTCTGAAAAACTGACTTCTCCACCTTTATGTTATTGGGTGTGTCTGCTACCAAATGGTTCTGTTTGTTATTCATATAGATATAGAATTGCGCATACAACAAATTGCATACAAATACGAGTTTCAACCAAAATACTTGATTTGTCCTAAAATCAACATAAAAGCACTAGAATAAATATTCTATTATCATACAATTTATTGAATGTCCAGTTCTCATAATGTAAAACAACCTGGGCATAAACCATCTCTGAATACGATTGACGAAAAGCACACTGATATGTTGAAGCAGATTAGTACCGTTGATTCCGACATTATCCCCAAACTAAATGCCGAAAAGGACAAATTAAAGAGTTACATTCGCACATTGCATACGAACCAAATCTCGGAATACTTGGACGCCCGAGACAGAATAAATGAAATCCGCACTGAAATCCGTAACCATAAGAAAGAGAGCAAAGATTATATGCTAAACAACGCCAAATATATATTTGACTATTTTGAGCAAAAGCAACAGATATCAAACAAAATGGAAAAGTCCCAGAACATGAGTTCAGTAAACACCTTTTTTAAAATTAAATCCACGAATCCGACATCAGACAATGAAGCTAGCAATAAATACGCCAAATTAAAGAGAAACTGCCAAAAGTATTGGCGAAATGTAACCAACGACCTTACGAATATACAAGACTACAACATTAAAACTGACGTATGCGATGTCTGCAATGTAGGAGAACTCATCCCGCAAGACGAAGAGGGAATCCTTATTTGCAACAATCGGAATTGTGGACGGTTTGTTACCTATATCGTAGATAGTTCAAAGCCAAACAACAAAGAGCCCCCCAATGAGGTCTCTTATACGGCATATATAAGATTGAACCATTTCAAAGAAATCCTATCACAGTTTCAGGCAAAAGAAACGACACAAATCCCAGAGGAAGTATTAGACTCAATTCGGGCACGCATAACGAAAGAGCGTATTACGGATATGTCGTTGATTAACTACGACAAGATGCGCGATATTTTACGAAAACTGGGGTTAAATAAATACTTTGAGCATATTCAGTATATAAATTCTCTTTTTGGAATTAAACCGCCAGTTATGAACGAGGAATTACACGAAACCTTATGTGTTCTCTTCATAGAAATACAAAAGCCTTGGGCGGTTCACTGCCCCGCAAACAGAACCAATTTTTTCAATTACACATATACCCTACATCAATTATGTGTGTTGCTTGACCAGACGCAGTATTTGCCATATATACCCATGATGAAAGACCGCGAGAAACAGCTGGAACAAGATATGATTTGGAAAAAAGTCTGCCAAGACTTGGACTGGGAGTTTTTCCCATCAGTATAGATTTTGATTATCTCCACTAAAATCTATATAAACATTGCGTGACATTTAGTAGTATAACTGCACGCAGATGAGCAGCCCAACATACTCCTACCCAACTGATTTAACTATTTCATATACCAATGACATTGAATATCGGAAAATTATCAGGCAAGTATTTCAAATGAAATCAGATAGTTACCCCGATATTGTTCATTCCGACATTGATGAAGTTAGTCGCGATGAACTAGAATATGACGACATAGCAGCCAGCGCAGCGATGGAGTATGTATTTAATAAGACGAGACGTATACCGCCATTCATTGCAATTTACGAACAAGCCGCGTCATTCATGTTTTCAACTGACATAAATATTGGGATGGCGGTGTTATTTAGTTATGATTATCTGTTGCTCTTTCACAATTGTCTACGAGATTTTTTTACAATGTTGGCGCGAAATGAAGGACCATTTACGATAGAAAATGAAAATTATAAATTGCTTCATATTCATCTTTTTAAGAAAAGGTAAAGATTTTTTTTGTATACAGAATGTATATCCTGTATACAACATGTCGTCAACTCGCAATAAAAATATGCCTGGCGATTATACCCTAGAACAAAATTCCAACAAGGTTGGATGTAAATATTCTACATATGATAATTTCGGAAAACCAGTAGAAACGCATTATGCGGGGGATGGATTACTTCCTGGCAGAATTGCTCCTATGAATCTTGCGTTCAATGCGTGCGACATTGAGTCACAGCTATTTGGCATTGGATCCACCAATTTGGTTAATCCGAAAAGCGCAGTGAATCCCGATTTAAAGCCGATTCAATCGTTGAATGTGATAGATAAATTGCCCGTTTTTATTCCCGAGCCATTGGTGGTCGAAAAGAATCAGCGTCCGTATTTTATGAACTAGGATAGTTCTTTACGGTATGACGATTATATGCATGGCGTTTTGCCTTAAACGACGTATTGTGGACGGGCGGCTTGGCCGAGCGGGCATTTAGTTCTAGCGGAGTGACATTGAGGGTATGTGTGGGTCGGTCGGGTGTGGGCGTTTTAGATGGGTCATTTGGTTTATCGTCAGCGAATATTTGTTGCATTAGTTTTGCAAATTCGTCACTGGCGTTACTTGGAGGGAGATCGTCGGGTAATTTATCACGCGTCTCTAATGTAACTGACATATATTCGGTTAAATGGCTAATTGAGCCATCTGGGTGAATGCGCAATGGCAAACTGACGTTTGCTATCACATATCGGTCTGTCATTTTGATTGTTAAATATAACGAATTGTTGTATTTAACTATTTTTTGGGCGTATTATATTGAATTTGCGATGTCAATCTGCTAGCGCAGATTTAATGTGGGACATTTTAATTATTCAATTGTTTAAATCATACCCCCCAGCGGTATTATGCGGTTACGGTTACCTTGTGCATTGATGACTGGCGTGTACGTTGGTTGTTGGGGTAGGTTATTTGCCAGATTTTCTGCTTCTTCTTCTTCTTCTTCTTCTTGCGTCTGGATGACCGGAGGTTGGGGCAATGCATTCGGCGTTACTGCCCGTTTTGATATTTTCTTAAAAGGGGGCGCCGGGGGCATTTGTGTGCGTTTGTATTGTTTTGTTTTTTCTGCTTTTACGTTTAAACTTGGTTTTGAAACTACATTAACTTTAAACACAGGGTTTTCTTTAAGTCCTGATTTTACATTTACATCCGCTACTGTGTGCGATATATAATCTTGGGTAGAGGTATTCCAAAACAAATATGTGGTTTGTGTCCGCGCAGTTGTTGACAATTCATTTTTGCCTGGGTTGGCGTCTGTTCTATATTGTCCAATGTATTTAATATTAGAATCCTCCAATATACGTTGCATATCTTTTGGCAATTGTTCTATATCAAATACTTTTTGCGGTTTAGTTTCAGTTGGGCTGAACTGTCCAATAATGGGCTCTAAATATTTCTGAATTAATGCAATAAATCCAGGGGAATCGCTAGATTGAACGTCGACATTGCTTGCTAGCGCTGGTTCAGTTGAGGTTACGGGCACTTGTTCAGTTGAAGTTACTGGTTCAGGGGATGCTAGTTTGAGGGCATTTATAATTATACTTGCGAGCGCCGAATGCGCTTGCACTGGCGCTTGTATTGGTGCTTGTATTGGTGCTTGTATTGGTGCTTGTATTGGTGCTTGTATTGGTGCCTGTAATGGTGCTTGTACTGGTGTTATTATTGGCACAGTTGATTGGGGCGCAATTTTGAGAGCGTTTAAAATGACATTTGCGAGTGCGTCAGTTGTCTCCGTTTGAATTGCGGTCGCCTGTCGAGGCGGTATTTCAGCTGCGTTGCGAGAGTCATCAACGGGCGCAGGTTGCGGTTTTGATATAACTTTAAATGGCACCAAACTATTATCTTCTGCATTGAGTGGAGGCGCTATAAGAGGCGCCGATTTTACTGCGGAAAGTGCATTTACAATTGTGTCTGCAATTGTCACATCCGCTTTATTGGCAGTTTCAGCAACTGGCGTCGGTTCAGACGGTTGCGGGTTTGATGTAACTTTAAATGGAGCCAATTTATTATCTTCCACATCTAGTGGAGGCGCTAGCGTTGTTGTCGAGGCTGGTTGAGGCGCGAATTTCACTGCCGTAAATGCGTTTACAATTGAATTGGCAATTGCATCAGCTGTCTCATTGGTAGGTTCAACAATAGGTGCGAGTTGCGGGTTGGCTGTAACTGCAACTGGTGCCTGCGTGTCCGCTTCTACTGTCATTGGTTGTGCGGGTTGCCGTTCGTCTGCAAATGGCGCAGGCACATCAACCTCCGATTTGGCTTCTTCTGCTTGAGTTGGTGGTGCGATTGGCATTTGCGCGGCAGACATAAGTGAGTCTACTAGTACTTTTGCAAGTTTGTTGGCATCAGCGATTGCATTTTTTTGTGCTTGTGCAGCGGCTTGAGCGGTTCTAGTTTCTTCCTGATCCAATTCTTCTATTAGCTTATCACTAGCCGCTAGTATTGCGGCAGCATCTTTGTTGGCCCTAGCCGTTTCTTCGGCCGATGGCACTTTTACGCTAGATGGTTCACTGTTTGCGTCTGAATTTGCAATATCAAGTTGCAGTTCTTGTGCTTCTTGTGCTTCTCGTGCCGCTTGTGCTTCTCGTGCTGCTTGTGCTTCTCGTGCCGCTTGTGCTTCTCGTGCCGCTTGTTCTTCTCGTCCCGCTTGTTCTTCTCGTGCTTCTCGTGCCGCTTGCTCTTTTCGGTCAATACGTTTTTTATTTCGAAAGTCGACGTATTTGTTTTCGAAATTATTATTTTTTAATAACTTGTTAATTTCCGTTTCAGCATCGTTGATCTGCTTCATATATGATTGGACTGGTATGCTATTTATACCAAACATCTCCTTATCAACATTAATTTGAATCAAATGTGCATCAATAAGCTGTCTCAACGCGTCGATACTGTTCTTGTCATCTTTATTAACCAACTTCACCTCCGCTGCTTTACGGGCATTTTTATCGGCCTTCCGTATTTTGGCATTAATGTCAGCGAAATATTTGCCACTTGCTTCTGGCAATGGGTTTGGATTCGGGTTTATATTAGAATCTCGATTTGCCATTGTTAAATATAATAATTGTAACGGATATAACATAAGTAAACAAATTACTTTAACGAAACTAATTTGTTATGAATGAATTGAATTGGTAGACTATATCGGCATTCTATAATGCAAACTCCTATGTTTCTAAATGTTTACGCTGGGCCAAACTGGCATCGCTTGGATTTATTTTTTGTGCGTTTGATTACGTCCGCGTTTAGTTCGCTTATTGCGTGTCTTGGTTTGTTGCTTTCTGGGCATTGCTCGTTTTGTATGACGTTTATTATGAGATGATTTCCTTGATTTCTTTTTGGTTGATTTTCCACCGTGAGGACGTGCATTTATATCCGCCAAATGTTTCGCTTCAATCTTTTTCCGCTGTTTCTGTTCCTCGTTTGCTCGTATATATGATGCGACGGTTTCTGTTTGAGATAAACGATCAAACACATTTGATTTTGATGTAGTAGGGTTGGCGCGTGGGGTTAATACTTGCGTTGTAGCAGGTTTGGCTTTGGGAAGAGGTTGTGTGACTGATTTGGCTGGCGGAAGAGGCGGGTTAACTGATGTTGCTGCCACTACGGGAGGCTGGGGCAGAATTGCATTTTCTTTGGTGGGAAGAATAGCCTCACTCACCTTGTTTGTGAATCTTTCAATATCTTCAAGTTCATCGCTGCCAGGTTTCGCCGCTCTTAATTTGTCACGCTCTTCTCTTACGTCATCAGTTTGTCGACGATTCGGCAATATAGGATATACGTTACTCTCGTCATTACTAAATTGTCGTAGAATATTGTCAATTTCGTTTAATATTTCACTGGACTGCGTGCGTATGTATGTTTTTTGGTCGGGTGAATACATTATGATCCCGTTAATTTCTTTGGTTAGAACCACTAACAAATTGCGTAATTCGATTAATACGGGGTCAATGTCTGAAATTTGATTATTTTTTGTTATATTGTTCAAATTTTTATACGCATCTAATATACTGTTAATATGCGATTTAATGTTTTTGTGGGTTAATGACTGGGCGGTTATAATAGAGTTTAATCCGTTGCTAATTCGTTTTAAATTTTCGGTAATTTGTGCACGCGTTGCAAGTTTTTCTACTGATTCTTCGGGGGCGGCAACACTGGCAGGCGGTTTGACTACATCGTCAACTGACTCCGACTCTGACTCAACATCATCATTTGTCGTGTCAGTTTGTACTGCGGCAGCAGGTGTATTGTCTGCTGTATCGCGCCACGTATCATTAACCTCCTGTTGCTGGGCTTTTGTTTTGGCTAAAAATGCAGACATAATACGATTCGCTTTATCCTCCTTCTCCTTGGCCAGACGTGCGGCTAGCGCAACTCTTTCCTCTTCTACTTTCATCTTTTCTGCTTCGGCTACCATAGCAGCCGTATCAGCGGCAACCTTATCAGCAGCAGCTTTCTCGGCGGCAGCTTTCTCCGCAGCAACCTTGGCATCCGCAGCAGCTTTCTCGGCGGCAGCTTTCTCCGCAGCAACTTTCTCCGCAGCAGCTTTCTCCGCAGCAGCCTTATCTTCTTCTGCTTTCTTTGCTGCTTCTCTCGCCGTATACGCATCAACCTGTCGCTGTATCTCTTCCTTCTTTAGTTGTCGTGCCTTATCATATTCTAATTTCTTCTTTTCTGCTTCCGCTGCAATCGCAGCGGCAACCATAGCAGCATCCTGTTGTTTTGCAGTTTCCGCCGCAGCCTTTTCGCTAGCAACCCGACTAGCCTCCGCGTCAAACCAATCATTGTCAGCCTTAACTTTATCCAGTTCTTTCTGTTTTCGCGTCATCTCTTTGAGGTTCTTTTCTTGTTGACGGGCCGTATTAGATTCTGATCGTTGTTGTTCGATTAACCTCTTATTTTCGGCGTCCGTAGCCAATTGTATTCGTTTTGCTTCTGCTTCCTCATCCAATCTAGACTGTTCGGCAGCGGTTTTCTGATCTAATTCTTTTTGTGCTTCTATGGCTTTCAGTTCGTCCAGTTTCCACGCTTCTTCTTTTTTCGCCGCTTCATCAATTGCAGTTTTAGTTTTAAGTCGCTGGTCTTCTTCATAATCCGCGGTACGTTTATCTGCTTCGGCACGTATTTTTGCTCGTTCCGCGGTTTGCGCGGCGGCTAATTCTACATTTTTATCATTAGTTGGCGGTTTAGGTAAATCTTGGGGCAGGTTCGCTGCAACGTTAGCATATGTTTCTTTCGGCGGAATTGGCGGGTTCGTTATTTGGGCCAACCCAGTATCTTTCTCCTCTGCGGCAACTAGCGCAGGTTCCTCCTGAGCAACCTTGGCAACCTCTTCTACTGCAACTAGCGCAGGTTTCGCCTGGGCGGCGTTAGTAGCCGGTTCCACGTCAACCCTTACATTCTCCGCTTCATCGTCTAGCGCAACTGGTAACGCTTCATCCTCGGCATTAGCAGCAAAATCTATTGTTACCAATGCGCCGCCATCATTCATGTCGCTATCTGGACTTAGCGGCTTTACTGAATCCAATGCAATTAACATAATCGCGTTAATAACAAACGTAGACTTGGCGTAACTGACAATAAATCGTATTGCTTGCATATTGTCACTTGCATTCACATTCTGTGGCATGCGTTCAATGAGCAGACTAATTAAGTCGGCGACTTTGGCCGCTTTGTTAAATTGAAATGCCATAGGGCCTTCCACTGCGCCCTCGTATACATTAACCCAATTCTTGTGCATAGTATATTCAATAACGTTGCCAGACTTGATAGGCACGATATCAACAGATATATATTTGCCTGGCTCATTTTCTACTAACATTTCAATAATTGCAGTATCAACCACGGCTAGACCCTTGTCTGGTTCATGTTCATGGTCCGAAGGTTCGTTCATAATTCTGTTTACTATATTATACGAATACTAAAATAATGGAAAAAAATCGGGTCTGAATCCGAAATGAGAATGCTAAATTGACCCAGGGGCTTATAAAAAATTGCTATTGGTAAAGCAATTTTTTATTTATTTGGGTCGAATGGTTTTACCTGCGTCGGCTAGGTCTAACTCTCTTTCGGTTAGACCAAGTGATGCGGCGCTTACGGTTCTTTTTCGTATTCATTCTGCGACCACCCACACGCGGTTGCATCTCGTTTCTTACAGAATTATCCATGGGTGCAGGCGCAACCTTGTTCTTCCTAGTAAGAAATCCACTAACGTTTTTAAGCGCATTTTTAGCACGTTGTCCATATGTAAGTTTTGGTGTAGGTGCCACGTAGTCATCTGGCAATCTTGCTAGATCTCCTGCCTTCGCATTAATTGTCTGGTTAATGCCATAAGATAACCGATTCAATGCTGCCGTTGGGTTTACTAAATCAATTGCAGGCTCGAATTGAAGAAAGTGCGGACCAGTTGAAACTTCTTTAATTGTAGCGGGCTTATTCGGCTCTATCGTCGCAAATATGACTACGTTAATCGGGGCAGGGGGCTCAGCTGCAACGACGACTGGTGCGGCGTTCACATCAGCCACGGCCGCTTCATAAGAAGGAGGACCGTCGGTTGAAGCAGCGGGATTAGCCGAATAATCCCGATTAATTGTCTGGTTTTCTGTTGAAACGACATTGCTAACGGGTGATGGTAAGTCTGCCTTAAAATATGGATTACCATCAGAATCATAGCCCGACGGTTTTTGTTGATTATCTCCCATATTTATTTATATAAAATGCATAGATAATAATCCATTCTCGCAAATACTAAAAAATTGAACAATTAACATTGCAATCAGCTAAATAACAATTGAACAATAAAATGAATTACCAAGTCGACGCTCCCCAAAGAAATAGAACGGCACTCGTATTTGACGTGGAAACCACTGGATTATTGCCGCAGAAGCCGCGTTATTCAACTGCACCGATTCCTATTTCCGCGTATCCTCATATAATCCAATTAAGTTTTGTATTATATGACATAATCAACAAAAATGTCATACGCTCATATGACTCGTATGTAAAAATAGGCAACGACGTAGTTATCGGAGAATTTGTATCTACACTTACAGGAATAACGAACGAAACGTGTAATAGTAAAGGAAACGATATTGTTGACGTATTGCGTGCATTTAGTCAGGCATACGCACAATGCGACGTCCTCGTGGCACACAATATAGAATTTGACGAAAAACTGATAATGATAGAAACCGAACGTAATCGCCCAAGATTAATGAAAGAAGGACCCGAATGTTTGACCGTGTTCAATAAGATACACGAACAGTTGCGGGGAATTGAACAGTATTGCACAATGCGTAAAGGAATTACATTGTGTAATATAATAGTAGAATCCAAGACGCCAGGTAAGCCGCCAACCACTAAGTGGCCCAAATTGGCCGAATTATATGCCAAATTGTTTAATAATGAAACGGTGGCTGGAATGCACAATTCAATGGTAGATGTCTTGGCGTGTCTGCGTTGTTATATGCAGATGAGACATACACACGACCCTGGACTGTTAACGCAATAAATCACAAAAAAACAACCCAATAAAAATACATTCAAAATAACAAAAAACCACTAAAATAATTAAGCAGAGCACATTTCACAAACCTCGTCTTCGTCAGTCGCTGTCGTCTGTTTTTTTTCGGGCTCAATCGTAAACTGTTGGGCTTGATGTCTCGCGCGTCGTCTCAAATAATACATGCCCGTTTTCAGTCCTTTGCCCCAAGAATGGAAATGCATAGACGTCAAATTATTATAATTCGGGTCTTCCAACCACAAATTCAAACTCTGGCTTTGGCAAATAAATGCTCCACGATCCGCCGCCATATCAATGATGCTGCGCATAGGCAATTCCCAAACGGTCTTGTATTTTTCCCTAATTTCCGCAGGAATGATATCAATATGCTGAACGCTACCGTTATTTGCAATAATCATGTTCTTCATCTTTTCGTTCCAAAGGTCCAATTTGATTAAATCGTTCATCAAATATTTGTTGGTCAAAATGAATTCGCCTGCAATGGTTCGTCTGTTGTAAATGTTACTAGTAATCGGCTCAATGCATTCGTTGTAACCTAGAATCTGCGAGGTGGATGCAGTGGGCATTGGCGCAATCAACAGCGAATTCCGAATACCATACATTTGTACGTCTTCCTTCAACTCATTCCAATCATATCGTTGTTCGGTCTCAGATGGGTTAACGTTCCACATATCAAATTGGAGAATGCCATTGCTCGCTGGCGACCCCTCAAACGTTTCATATGTCCCCTCCGTCTTCGCAATATTACAAGATTCGGTCAATGCCGCGTGATACATAGTCTCAAAAATCCGTTTATTAATTAGCTTGGCTTCGTCGCTAGTGAAATTGGTATTCAATAACATGAATACGTCGGCAAGACCCTGAACCCCGATGCCAATCGGTCTATGACGCTTGTTGCTGCGTCGGGTCTTCTCTGTCGGATAGAAATTCACATCAATAATACGATTCAGGTTATAAGTAACCGTGCGGGTAACAGCGTGCAATTGTTCGTAATCAAATACCTTCTTACCAGAACCATCAGGTGCATCTTTCACGAATGCGGGCAAAGCAATGCTTGCAAGATTGCAAACGGCAGTTTCATCTTCATCCGAATATTCTGTAATTTCGCAACAGAGATTTGAGGACTTGATAGTGCCGAGATTTTTCTGGTTACATTTTTTATTGACCGCGTCTTTGTACAATAAATAGGGCGTACCAGTCTCCATCTGTGCATCCAATACACGGAACCATAGGTCGCGCGCTTTCACCGTTCGTCTACCTCGTCCGCTCTTTTCATAAAATGTATACAATTTCTCAAAATCTTCGCCGTATACATCAGATAGACCCGGGCATTCGTCGGGGCACATAAGTGTCCATTCACTGTTCGCTTTGACACGTTCCATAAATAAATCGGGTGTCCATAATGCATAGAACAAATCTCTGGCTTTTAAATCTTCGTCACCGTGGTTTTTACGCATATCCAAGAACTTCTCAATGTCGGCGTGCCATGGTTCTAGATAGATGGCAAAGCTTCCGTTGCGTTTGCCCCCGCCATTATGTACGAGTCCATTTGTGAGCAGATAATCGTGTTGTTTTGTCATTTGTAGGTCATAAAGAACCCCAGTATAAGTGGTCTTGTTAATCTGCTTAATACGACTCAGCAAGAAATCGCCATGTTTGAAAAATTTAAAAAACTGTGCATCGTCGTCAAACTCCATACCAATCAATTCGCATATTTCACGAGTTCTAGGAATACGGAGGCAATATGAAATTTGTTTATTCTCTATTACGCCGTTGGCAGTGCTGTGTTGTTCACCTACACGGTCTCTGACATATCCGCTCGTAAGAATGCCCATCTTCATACAAATAAAGCGAACTGATTCAATTAAATTAAATGAGATGCTATCAAACACTAGTTCCTTTTGATTACAACCATCCGTATCAATCAATCCCTTCAAAATGTATTTACATTTCTCAATTGGCAGATTTAACCATTTGTGATGAACACGTTTCTGTTTGTTCTCGTCATAACAATCCGCATATCTAAATGGCAATTGTATATTTCGGTTCCAGCGAATTCTGGTCGTATTATCCGTCACATCTACTTTAAATTCCACCAATCGGCTGTTGAAATAATTCTCCATAAAGTCTCGGATATGACGTTTATTTGTGGTGTGCATAGAAACATAACCAGATGATTCAGTTTGATTAGATAAACATCCATCTCCCAAAATTACACCGTACATATAACAGTCGTCGGCAGTAATATTCGTATAATCCAGCTCGTACTTGGGAATCGGATATACTATCATATCATCCTCATCCAATTCTCCTGCGTCGGTCCATTCAAACTGGACAAGATTTTTGTCCAACCGATTCTTAATAACGCTGTAATTAACACCCTTTTGTTGTCCACGTAGAGCATACACTGGATGCTGTTCTGTGATACGTAGTGGATGGATTGAATGCGCCGTATGAATTTCCAAAAAATCGCCATCATATGAGTGTTCCAGCACATTCGCAATGACCTCGGTTTCGCCGTTCATATTAAAAATCGCCGTCTCGCCTGCAATGCAATCTTGAATACGTTTCGGGCCGTGATTGGTGTATATAATGGTATCTGGATGTACACACTGGTCAACGTATTTTGCAGTGTTGTTGAATACACGCAACATTGGCACAATACCATTGGATTCGCCATTCGTACCTCTGATATGACTGCCACCCGCACGCACGTTATGAATATGCAGACCAATGCCGCCCGCCCATTTTGAAATGAGCGCACAATCTTTGAGTGTATTATAGATGCCCTCGATACTATCACTTTCCATTGCGATCAAATAGCAAGAGGACAACTGGGGGTGAGGAGTGCCCGCATTAAAAAGAGTGGGAGTAGCGTGTGTAAAGTACTTTTGCGACATCAATTCATATGTCTCGCAAATTCTATGAAAATTGTCGCCGTGAATACCAATTGCCACACGCATCCACAAATGTTGAATTCGCTCAACAATCTTCTTATCAATTCGCATCAAATAGGCGCGTTCCAGCGTCTTGAACCCAAAATAATCAATCAAAAAATCTCGGCTATAATCAATGATGTTGTCTAATTTATTTGTGGTGAAAAGCGAATCTACTCCATTTGGAGGCTCGTCGTATTGTAGAACGACTTGGTAGAGGTCTTCCGATATAAGCGGGGAATGTTTGCCGTGCGTGTCTTTGTACATATACAGTTGCTTCATTGTGTCCGAAAAAGAGGAGGATGTGTTTTTTTGATGATTAGAAACGACAATACGTCCAGCGAGTACATTATAGTCTGGGTGAATAGACGACATAGATGCACATTGCTCTGCCGAAAGTTCATCAAGTTGAGTTGTTGAAATATTGTTATATAACTGGTCGATTACCTTCATAACAAGTGATGTGTAATTTATTTTAATGTTTGCTTCGGTTCCAATGGTTTTAATTCGGTTTAAAATTTTATCAAATGATACAATTTCTGGTTTACCTGACCGCTTGGTCACATACATTTCGTCATCCATATTTGCAAGAGGTGCTGATTTGTCGACTGTGCTAGACATTTATATTATATACGTATAAATGTCTATATCATTTTCCTCTAACTAAAATCCAGTTTTACTAGACATACCTTTTTATTATCGGGCATATTTTGGATTGTGTGAACGCCAGATATGTCGTTAGTTTGAACAACGATTTTTGGAATTCGTTTTTTTGCAGCACGATGCTCGTATCCATTTTCACGTTCTAATAAGATCGTGTTCCATACATCCTGGATTTGACTCACTGCCGCCGCAAACCATTTTCGGTTTCGTTCAATAAGAACACACGAAAATTCATTAAGATACCAATAAATAGTAGTAAATAATACTAACCCGTCTTCCCTGGCAGACTGTCTGGTAGCATCAGTCCAATCACGTATGCTCGTTTTGTCAATCTGAATATTCAGCGGCATATAACGATAGACTGGGTCAGAAGTTTCAAGATCGCGTTTTATAAAATGAAGTACGACGCCTCTGTATTCAGATGTAGCGTCTGCATAGAAGTCTTCTTCGTCCGAATATTCCTGTATACGGGTTTCAACAAAGTCGCACTTGTCCAAGTTGCATGTTTCCATTTGAATTTGCGTTTGTATCCAATACTCTTCCTTTGGAACGCCAGTGATTTCACGATTGACGATATTTTTGATTTCAAGCATGCGACCATATCTACTAGATATCGGGTCAATATTGATTCCATCAGGCGAAGCCCCAATGCACGAATATGTGGGGTGTTGAATGCACCCAAATTCGCCCACCTTGGTTTGAAACATTGTTTCATACACCATCACAGTAACTGGTTCATATTTAACGCCCCAATGCATTGGCGAATTTACATTGGTTGTTCTAGTTTCGCCTTGTACAGGTTCTGCGGGTTTACATTTTTCATAGATTAAACTGTTTATTTGTGCCTGACTTCCAAATACTTTCCATAGATTGCTGGCGGTAATAAGTCCGTTTCTAAATGCATACCATTCAGGTGTTCGTTGTTCAGGTTGTGGGATGGACTGCAAATGGGCAATTTGTCTAGCCAACAATTCAATTTCATCGGAAGACAATGCATTTATTGTACATAGCGTATAAGGCATTGACCTCTGGGGCAGTCCATTGCATATATTGTATGTTTCCATAACCTCTTCTACCATTTCAAGAATGTCATCATAATCGTCTTCCTCGCATAGACCCGCAGTTTCCCATTCTTGATATAACAGTTCGGCAATCTCCTGGCAAATATCCGAGTAAAACGTCGGCGATGATAGGTTAATAATGCCTTGTTGAAAATACTCATCAATTTGTTGATATACATCCATAATCGTTTCGGCAACATCATCGTCGGTTATATTTTCCAAGGAGAACATATCATATTCTGACAATTCACTACATACATCCGAACTCCTGTCCACGTCACTCGACCCAGACGTTGAAACATAATCAGAGTCGTTATCCATTTTCTATTTGTAATATAATAAAATATACCTTCTATATATTTTACTAGAATAAAGCCTTTGTCCGATTCAATTTTGCGTACGGACTTATTCGGGGGTTTCCTTCGCAGATACTCGTTTCGGTGTGAGAGATTTCAATGTGGAAACGCGCTTTGTATCAATAATGCGAAGGGTAAAGTTATGTGAAGTCTGATTAAAATGGAGAGCAGGTATAGCATCAATTTCTTGCTTGTCTTTGTCATAGGAAACGTCCTTGGTTTTTTGCAATTTGTTTTTTTCCAGACATTCAATAAAAAACGCCTTTAACAACTTAATGTCTTTTGCAGGATACCCGTGTTCTTTGCCATATCGTTCGGCGAACTGGTGCAATTTTTGGATTTTAACCGTTTTATCAATTTTATTCCAATTATCGGATTTATTACGCTGCTTTTCCTTTTCAAGCAATCTGTCAATTTCATTATAATTATTTTCGTCACGACTCATTTGCGGTTCAGTCGAGGCATTAGAGGCATTAGCCGCGTCACTCACCTGCTGTTGTGGTTGTTGATTGTTATTTGAATTGTTGGTAAACATAGTATTAGGTCACTGCTTTATATTATATGTAACATAATGTTTATCTTCTTTTTTAAAGTGTTATATTATCCAATGCGTATTCATTGCCCATTATAAGATGTAGTCTTATACTAACTAGATGGAGAATATAAAAAAAATACAAATGGCCCCAACAGAAGGTGCAAAATGGATGCCTACGCAAGACAATGTAAAGCATATAAATGTAGATCTAACGCCCAAAAAAGAGCGTCGAGATGGGAGATGCGAAGATCCAGACGACGACAACGAACCAGAACCAGAACCAAAGGTTCCCCGAAAACGAGTAGTAACGAATATGAGTGAATGGACATTTACCGAAGCGGAACTCTCGCCAGACAATCAGATGGAATACATCCAACAAATATACAATGATACAATTACCCAACAAAACGAAAAGAAATGTAAATTGGTACTGCAACAATTGAAGGCGAAGTTATATGGTTACCGCAACCAAGACACAATAAAAAAAATCTATTCTGAAGAACAATTTATAACAATGAAGAGAACCTTGCAACTATTAATTGAATGCAATTGTAGTTGTTTTTACTGTAATACAAATACAAAGGTTCTCTATGAGTATGTTAGAGAGCCAACGCAATGGTCGCTAGAACGAATTGACAATTCCATCGGACACAACAATGACAATGTGGCAATTGCCTGTTTAAACTGCAATTTGCGTAGGAGAACAATGAACCAAGAACGCTATGTTTTTACAAAACAATTGGTCTTACTGAAAAAGGAATAAATAATAAACGTATATAAACCTTGTGTAATATGTAAATGTAATAGAATAGAATAGAATATGGAACTATTGTCGCATCATGCAGGAGTTTATGATAAATTAAATAGTTTTTACACATCGGGCAAAATACCACATATTATCCTGCACGGACATCACGGGACGGGTAAAAAGACAATATTAAATTGGTTTATTAGCAAAGTATACGAGGAGAATAAGACAATTATCAAGAACAACGTTATGTATGTGAATTGTGCGCACGGTAAGGGTATCCGATTTATACGTGAAGATTTGAAATTCTTCGCAAAGACCAATATCCAGTCCAATAACGGCTCAAACTTCAAATCCATTATATTATTGAACGCGGATTTCTTAACGATAGATGCACAGTCCGCACTAAGAAGATGCATAGAATTGTTTAGTCATAATACACGTTTTTTTATAGTAGTAGAGAACAAGGACAAATTATTAAAGCCCATTTTATCCAGGTTTTGCGAGATTTATGTCGCCGAATGTATGAATGAAAATACCGTTGTAAATTTGAACAGGCGGTTGATTGCGGGCATAGAAAATGCATTAGATGCCGAACAAGTGGAACGAATAACCGAATGTTTATCTAGATTAGAAGAAGAAGAATCAGTAACGCATGCCGATATAGTCAATGCATCGGGCGAATTGTATGAAAATGGTTATTCAGGGCTGGACTTGATTAAATACATAAGCCAGACGAAACGGTTTGACGATAAGAAAACGTCGGCAATTGGAGTGTGTTTTAATATAATCAAATCCGAATATAGATGTGAGAACCTATTATTATTGTATATGTTGGACTATATATATTTACGTTCAAAAACAGATATAAAAAGTGTCTTGACATTATAATATAATTAATATGGACGATTTTGTTTTGTCAAATTTGCAGGAATCAAGGAATGAGTGGTGTAGTAGATTGGTCAGCATTTTTACACCACTGATATTGGGCGGCATTCGTTCCATCTTTAATGAATCGTGGAAGTTGTGTTTGGACAATGACGAAGCGAACAAGTATTTGATGACCTTTCAAAATTTATTGTCACGCATCCCGAAATGGAATAATGAAATCATTGAGGAAGAACGCAAACGCATTATTGAACGAAGCGGATGTAATTATTTAGAAGATTTGATTACGTGTGTGCATATTATTCAATTGAAGGTCTTGACGTGTATTCGGGTCGGCAACAAACAAAAGAAGATTGATATTTCCATTCCAAAACTAGACAGTTTTATCCACAAGGTATACATTCACGTTGCTCGCAAGACATATTCAAATGTCTATTTGTTTGATAAAAACGTGACTCCACTGCAATATCAGAAGAATACGCGCGAGATTGAGAACATTATACAAGAATGCATCTTAATCGCGATACGTGAAAGTATTCCGACTGAGGCGATTATCCGAGCGTACATGGATGAAAGCGTGGAACAAGAGGAAGAGGTGATTATTGAAAAGATTGAAGACGAGGAACCTGAACCAGTCGCCGACAAACCAAATCAGACCAAGCCCGCTGACAGTGCCATTGCAAACGAAGAAGATATCCCCGCCGTCGTTCCCGCAATTCAGAATATTAATAATGAAGCGGTTGTAACGAAACTATCATTTAACAACTTGGACGATGTATTAGACGATAGAAATAATGTAACGAAAATAGACGCACCGAAGACGATTGAGCGATTGGAGGAGATTAGTACGTCACGCGCAATTCAGCGCAAGTTAGACGAATACGAGTCGTCTGATGAAGAAGACCGCATACAAATACACACCGATCCTATTTCACTCAGCGGCATATCTGTATTAGACAATGAGCCAGCAATTAAACCAGTTGCCGACGCATTTGTACTTAACGACGTGGAAGAATTGTTTTAGAAACGTACATATTTAGGAATGTGCGTAAAAATAAGTAATATATAATCATCGGTGAATTTATATATTTCATAGTAATGGAAAAGTTGTTTATATTGGCGACCCTAATCACCTTTCTGTTTTGTTCAGTCAAAATCATTGAGATGAAATACATTTCAAAGGAATGGAAACCATTAAAGACGATTATCCGCGATGCAGTGGTTGTTTTTATTTCAGGCGTAGCAGGAATTTTTGCATTTAATATGTCAAACGGGTCAATGACTGATTTCTTTAATATTGTTACAGACAACGCGGTGCTCAATCCATCGGCGACCGAGGTCTTTACTGGCGAGCCGGGGTTCTAGGCGTACATTATGATAAAAAATTATATATATATATATAGTATAATGTCAGACTATCCTAGAAGTGCAGGGGATACGCTTACAGACGAACAAAGGCAGTATTATCGGAGCAACTCGTCGGATGCGATACAGCTTCGTGAAGATTTGTGCAAGGCATTGGGTATATGTTTGACCGCGGCTGGTGCTGCTGCTGTTGCTGCTATTATTGCTAATTATTCAAGTAAAGGCGGAACAAGAAAAAGAAACAGACGCGGAAGCAGACGTAGCAGCAGAAACAAGAAAAGTATCAGCAGAAGCGGAAGCAAAAGAAGCAGAAAATAAAAAAAGGACGCCCCAATCGCCCAATTTTATTTTAGTTTGTTTTTGTTAAAATGTCATTCTCCGTGATGAATGACACTTTATTTTGTGAATTCAGGAATTCCGATAACCACCTCAATGTTACTCGGCAGCGTATGCATGTCAATATACCTGGCAACATCTGGTGCAAGATACAGCGTTAATTGCATTCCTGAATTGTTCGCTAGACACTTGCTCGTCCATTTTTCTAATTTCAATACGTCATTTAGCCCAACAATCCGTCCATTTACACCCAGATGTTGTGTGGGTCGTTTCCCAGGTTTACCATTGGTATGTTTTATTCTCCATTCGCATGATAACGCATTTCGGTGGTCAGGAAATCCAGTCAATAAAGCATATATTTCCCATCCTCCCCCACGCCCGTGCGTATAAACTGCACCCCCCGAAATCTCTTCGTTGTGTTGTCTGAGACGACGATATGGGTTATTCGTAGAGCCGTTGTATGTTAAATGACTATATTGAGGCTGTTTATTCCGTAGAATATAACAATACCACTGTTCTGGCGGAGTTGTTGCCTCCACGTTCTCAATCATCTACTATTTAATATAGATAGTAGATAATTAATCCTTCTAAACACAGCAAGTCCAATTAAACACAGCAGGGCATATTAAACACAACAAGGCAATTGGTCAATATCCATACATTTGACTGCCGCCTTCTTATCCGAAGACTTAAACTGTTTAAAATAGGAGTATTTTAGCTGTGCCTGCGGAGTGTGTTCGTGCACGGTTCTCGCCGCCATCTTATATAATTTGAAATTAGGATAACGTTCATCGCCGTTTCTCTTATATAATACATTTTTACCCCTATCATCTAAACACCACCTATGTATTGTTTTTTGAAGTTCATCATAATTGGAATAATCTTCATCGTCGGGAATAATAAAATCATAGATGGAACAACCCAACCGACATAAATCAAAGCTATAATTTGGTTCAATTATTGGTTTGGTATTGTCAAAAAACGGTTCGCAGTTATATTGGGTTGCGGCATCTCCACCAGGTGCAAAACTATCACTGCATATGGTATTTCCGCCGAATTTATAAATGCTGCGACCAAAGTCTATTAATTTAAATATTCTGCCATAAGTTGGCACCTTGTATGTGATGTTCTCGTACTTGTAATATAAATACGGTTCGTCCGTTTCAATGTACATAATATTGTTTGTATGCAAATCGTTATGCGTGAAATGAAACATCTTTTGGTAAGCAATCAATGTCATTATAACTTGAAACAATGCAGCGGCAGCTTTGTTCTCGTCAAGTTTGCGTTTTATAAGCAATTCGTCAATTGTTCCAATGCACTTCTCTAAACAGATTAGTTGTACAGGGAAGTTGTTGATGTAACCGTGCTGCACCTCGTCTGAATCAGTACTGTCATCATCATCGCTATCACCGCCATCGCTGTCATCTTCTTCGGTTTCCCATGCGCCACTATCATCGTCGCCACAATCGCTGTCGCTGTCAGAACTATCATTGTAATCGCTGTTGTCTGAACTAGAAGAACTATTGCTGGACGATTTATTAGAAGTTTCCGTTTTGCCGTGGTTCTCATATACAGTTTCACTTTCAATCAATTCGCTAGTGGGTTCATCTGCCGTTATAATATCCGTCAATGAAATGGCGCTAATATTATGAGTATTCGCGCTGGATATTCGCAACTTGACCCGATTTGACCGCGAACTGTCTGCATAATACGATGTAGCATCGTGATTGCATATGTTAAATAGCTTGTTTACGTGTTCATTAAAGAATGGTGAAGTATTCAGATATTCAATGTCGTCCGCTACATTCATTTTAAATTTATCCTGGACTCCGAGGAAACTACCATAAAAGTCTATGCCATTCACAAACCCATATTCATGCAACGTTCTGCTCGTAAGGTAAGAGAAAAAACAATCAGCGTATGCTACGTTATTATGATTATCTAGTTTTGGAAACCCAGTAACATTAAATTGCGGTAATTGGCGAACAATGTCTCCTTCGGTTGCATATTTTCCAACCATATATCGTATGGGGTCAAGCAGTGGCGAATATTTAATAAATACGTTTTTTTGCTGCATAGTGTCATCAGTCAGGTCCTTGACAGTAACGGTGTTTATAAAATGATATCTATGGTTTAATTGAATAGAATTATAATTTGTTTCGGTGACTGGCAGAAACCGTGCATACATTGGATTATAAGATTGGAAACCTTTAATGCGGAAGGGATTATAATCGTATGTAATGTCATCAGGACTGCTATGATAAGATTTTTCTAAACTATCCATATCTAAGGTATTGTGATTACATAACTGAATGGAAAATATGGGCAAAACTGACATTTATAAGTAAATGGTATAAGTGTTTAATATATTTAAAAACATATATCTAAACTCATTGCAAATAGTGCGGTCTAGCTGCGTTTAGGCATAAGCAAGAATTTATCAATAGTATCTATACACCGAATGACACTAGAATTAAAAAGGTTTAATATGCGTGATATTACATTTAAGCCCGACGAGAACAAGGGTCCAGTGATTGTTATGATTGGGCGCCGTGATACAGGCAAGTCATTTTTGGTAAGAGATTTATTATTTTATCATCAAGATATACCGATAGGAACCGTCATATCAGGAACAGAAGCAGGTAACGGTTTCTATGCAGCTCACGTACCCAAGTTGTTTATTCACGAAGAATATAATACAGTGTTAATTGAGAACGTGCTGCGACGTCAAAAAACGGTTCTAAAACAGGTTAATAAGGAGATTGAACAGTATCGCAAGTCAACGATTGACCCACGTGCGTTTGTTATATTAGACGATTGTTTATATGACCAATCTTGGACTCGTGATAAAATGATGCGTTTGCTATTTATGAACGGTCGTCACTGGAAGATTATGTTGATTATTACAATGCAATATCCATTGGGTATCCCTCCCAATCTGAGAACAAATATTGATTATGTATTTATATTAAGAGAACCGTATCTTACAAACAGAAAGCGTATTTGGGAGAACTACGCGAGTATGTTTCCGACATTGGAAGCGTTTTGTGGTGTGATGGACCAGACGACGGAGAACTATGAATGTTTGGTCATTAATAACAATGCCAAATCCAACAAATTAAATGACCAGATTTTTTGGTATAAAGCAGAGAAACACCCCGATTTTAGACTGGGGTCAAAGGAATTTTGGGATATATCAAAGGGTATGGGCTCGGATGATGAGGACGAGGCGTATGACCCAAGCAAGGGTAAGAAACGAAGCGGTCCAGCAATTAACGTAAAAAAGAATAAATGGTAAGCATAATAACAAACGAATTTATTTATGGGTCATACATATCCTCGTTTTCTTCATCTAAATCCGAATCAAAATCAACGGTTTCATTGTCTATTATTGGCAGTGCGAACTGTGCATGTCTTAGCGCAACGTCGTCTAAGTCCGAATCATAATTATTAAAGGTTTCATTGTCTATTATCGGCATAGCGAACTGCTCGTGCCTTGTTCTCACGTCGCTATACACACTTCTAGCAAGCATATTAAACTCGTCGTCGCTGTTTTGTTCGGCATCGTCATTTTCGTCTGCGTGTTGTTCAATGTCTGACTCTGTCAGTTCGGCAGCGTTTTCTTCTGCTACTACTGTATCGTCTTCGTCATCAAATTCTGCTTCGGACTCGTCTTCAAATCCATCTTCGTTGATAAAATGTATATGTGAATTTTGTGTTTGGTAATCGTCACCTTCTGATCGGAGTGTGGTGTGCGAACTTAGGAAAGTCGAAGCATCATCACGAGAACGTTTAAATGTAACATGATCAATATTAAACGTAGCCTCCCCGACGACCCGCCTATTCTTTATTTTATATAATCGTCGTCCGAATTGGGGATTGTGCATATGAAATATGTGCAGCTTGTGAATCAGTAAGCATTTTGAACGATGTCTAACACTGCTGTCAATTGAATAGTTCATTTCTAAGTATAAACGTAAATAGGGTTTGAATATGCGGACCAACTCATCGTCTGGAAAATCGGCGTCAATCTTAATCTGCGTATTAAACGACAGCGCATTCTGTATATAATCAACCAGCGTTTCTTGGTCTTCGTTCTCAATGAACCTGTGAATGTATTTTTCACGTATCAACACTTGATTGTCTCGTTTGAATTTGGTTAGATTGAAGTTGCAGAGAAAGAACTGATACAATATGTCGGGCGTTCGCATTAGTCGATCTTTAATTTGGAAATAAATGTTATACAGGTCCGATTTTGAAAACGGCATTTTGTTGTAGGGATTTTTCACGGGTATCGGCTCGGAGATAAAGTAGGGCGAGTTGCACAAGGATGTTTCTATAATTTTATTCAAATCCGTTATGGTAAACAAATAACGGCAATTGTGTTGTAGCAGGACAATGACATTTCGTTCGGTAATCTGTATTTCATTTAAATATAAATCGGTGTTCATTATTATGGGAGAACGCTTTGCCTTAAATATCTGTGCAAATTTACGCAATGCATTGTAATGCCGTTGGCTGCGAATATGTAAATCCGTAATGTATTTTTTTACTTCGTCAGATATGAAAGACAAGCCACTTACCATGCTAAAATGTTCAAACTTAGTTAATATTCCGGTAGGGGATGCATTGTTTCTATTCTTTATGTGAAATATCATATGCTGAACTAGATTACTACTAGAATGGGTACCGAATTGCTTAATCGCATTGTCAATGTCCATTTTCATATAAGCTGCACGATTGTTCATGCTTAGATTTGTCAGGTCAAAGTGATATTGTTCATCGCTTAGCGAATGAAGTTTGTGGACGATGTATGAAAAGGTATTCATTTTTAAATGATTGATGATACAAATAATGGATATAAACCGAAATCAATTTTCTAAAAATTTTGTAAAAATAAAACGTATTATTACAAAATTTAATGGGTGTCGCAATCAATTTCCTCCAATGCCTTGTTGCAGCAAATGGCAATATCGCTCATTATAATACATATTTTGGACATTGTCATACAGCAACACTCAATGCCGTTTAGTGAGATGCACCAAGAATATGCACAGCATTTAGCAGCAATGTGGACCTGTTCTTTCTTTGTTACGCAACACGTTTTTACGGGAACTTCCTCGCGGACCATGGGTTCAACTTCCTCAGGTTTTGTGGGGTCTTTTGATTCTGGTTTGGATGGGTCGCTTAGCGATAGCTTTGGGGGGTCTTTGATTTCTTCTTTGGTAGACATGTATATACTGCCTAAATATATTATTTGAGAATCCGTAAATTAAATTGAATACGATTTCGCGTTAGGTGCAAATGCGTATGGACCATAAAACTTACGTATTTGCTGTGATAATATTATTAATCGGCCTTCTTCTTTGCGTCAGCCAAAACTTCGTCTCGCAACTTTGCCGACTCAACCGCATCGACTGCATCTCTGCTATCAAAATCAGCGGTTTCCTTTACACCGACCAAATTGCCTTCGGCATCCATCGTTTGCGTGAGGACATTTCCACTTTTGTTTGCCTTTTCAATGTTCTCCATAATCGCCTTCTTCTTTGTTTCGCGGACGCGTTCCTCAAACTCCTTCTTTGCCATCTCCTCGTTCTTCAATTTCTCCTTATGCAGTGCATTCAGCTCCTCCTCCAAATGCTCAACGCGGCCAGTCTTGTATGCATCGGGGTCCCAAGGCACCCACACACCGACGGGTCCGACATAAATATCGTGGTTCGGGTCGTGCTCGCGCATCTTCTTGCATCTCTCCTCTGCCTCATCTTGTGTAGAATAAACGCCGCGGATTTTAAGACCACGTACGGACGTTTGGAACGCGTGTTCGCGGTTAAATGTTTCATTTAGCTTATCTTCTTGCTTGTCTAAGAAATTCTTGTAATCATCCTCAATGCCGCTCTTCTTCAATTTATCAGTCTCTTCCTTGACAAACTCATTAAAGTCGGTAATCAATGTCTCCACCTTTAAATTGTACTTGTATGCAATGAAATGAATAAACTCAAAGTATCGTTCCATAGATTTAGAGAATTCCCAGTTCTTAATAAACTGATTGAACAAGTAAACCTCGCGCTTCTTTAAAATCTTGTCGGGGGATACGAAAGACATACAGGCGAACTTTTGTCCAGCGAGCGGTGGGTCCTCATCGCATAGGTCCACGTACTTCGTGTTTTTCGTTCCGTCGGTATTTAGCTTCTTTTCAAAACTAGACATTTAGGCAGTATAATTGTTATATAGATCTTTATTTAAGTGTTTTACACAAAATATAATTTACGGGAATAGCACTATTGCATAATTATTTAGCATATAATTAATTGTTGCGTCTCCTTTTTTTTTGTTATAATATAATATAACAATCACAATGCTTGATTTGAACGATTTAGTGAAACGTGCGATTAAATACCTGATCGAAGGTTTAGTCGTGGCTCTTGCTGCCTTTGCCATCCCCAAGAAGCAACTTAACGTGGAGGAGATAGTCATTATCGCCCTCACTGCTGCTGCCACTTTCAGCATCTTGGATGTGTTCATTCCTTCTATGGGAGTGAATGCCCGCGGCGGCGCTGGATTCGGTATCGGTGCCAACCTGGTGGGTGGATTGAAGATGGTGGCTTAATCCTAGCATTGTAGCTCCATATTTATTTGATTATAATTGTAGTAATTGTAATCAAAACAGTTTGTTAATAATAGCAACTATGAATATTTACGCATCATAGTATGGGTTGTCGTGAATTTTCATCCCACAATACTCCTGTGGCTTCTTCTTATAGTCAATCGGTTGGTGTAGTCCTGCCTCTTTGGCGTTATCCAATAAAAACTTGAAATTCGCCCAAAACTCACTCTTGTGTCCAATTGACTCGGTCATTATATGTGACAATTCGTGAATGGCGACGAACGTGAGTGTATTTTCGTCGATCAGATTGTTGTTATCTGTTTTCTGTTGGTTTAAACAAAACGCCACCTTTTCTCCCTTGTTCTCACTATATGCAGTATAACTACTCGTCGGCAATGTCTCCATTACCTTGTCTGGATTAAATCCCGAGACCAATCGTTTCACATCGTCTCTGTCTTTGTGATGTTCTTTCATATATGCTACGAGCGATTTGCATTTGCCCGTTACAGTTGCCAATAAATCGGCTGCTTCGGTTACGCGTTTGCGGTCACGCACGCAATATTTATTGCCATCAACAGAGGATACGATACATTTCAACTGAAAACTTTCTGTATTATCATAGTACGTATATCCACATATGGCGAGAACCAATATGATTATAACATATCCTAAAACATCTCCTTTTTCCATCTGTTGTCTTCTTATATAATATTCGCGATTTATTTATTACGAATATTATAAACGTCACATTGTGGCTACACGTGTAAACAATGTAATCAATACTTAACGGCCCAATTCAAGGGGGACGCGAGCCAAGTCGGCCTCAATGGTGCTCTGGTTCCACGGTCCAACGTCCGCCTTTGCGATCACAGGGTCAGAACGCAGCTGGAGATTGGCATTGCGCAGAGACTGTCCAATGGTATCCAAACCAATGTGGTAACCCGCTTGAAGCAGGTCAGGCATCATCACATCACCCCCCTTCATCGTGGAGGGGTTGAGTTCAGCCCACTGGCTGTTTCCGTCGGCAGGTAGCAACTCGCTAGGGTTAGCAACGGGTTGAAGAGCATAACCAGCAGCCGCCTGTGCAGGGGCAGCGGGGGCAGGGGCCGCAGCAGCGTGTTCGGGGGCAGCAGTGCCCTCCTCGGCAGGCTTGCCGCCTTCCATATTATCCATAAAACTGACCTTTCCACCAGAATAGCTTAATAGACCCCACACCAACACAATAAATATTATAACCACGAGAACAAACTCCTTGGTGAAGAACTTCGCAAGACCACTTTGAATTTCCTTAAACATTTTCGTTTATATAAACGGTTGACAAAATTTTTTACATCAAAATTCATTAAATGTACTAAATATATCTATGCCGATTTACTTGATTCAGTTGTATTATTCATTTTTAACGTCATTCTCTAAATCACTTTCATCACTTTCACCACTTTCGTCGTCGCTATCATCAATGTCATCTAACATATATTTATTTTTGATGTTTTTTGCTTCTAAATAAGAAGCTAGTGCCAGTTCTCGTGCATACTTCGCCTTTCGTCTGGCTTCTCTGTACATTTCATAATATACATCATTTCGGTTCTTTAAAGTAATCTGGTCGTTTTCTGGCAATTCATCTAAATCAAATACAATTTCTTGCATTTCGTCTGACCCGATGTTCTCCATTTTGTCCTCTTTCTTGGTAGGTTCTGGCGCATTGACGATGGGCTCGGACTGGAACGCCGATGTAACCGTTGTTGCATTTTCGTCAGTTTTTACAAATATTCCTAAATCTGGGCCTGGTGCGGCAAATTCTTGCTCATCCAAGGGCGTCGCCATCGGTTTTTCTTCAACAATATCCGTGCGGTTGTTCGTTACGATTGCGGGTTCTTGGGGGTCGACGAGTTTGACTAGACCACTGCCGACATTTGCCGATTGCTTAAATAGGCACTTGTCAAATAAATTCGCGGGTTTTAGAACCATTGCTTGTTTTATTTCCATATCAATTTGGAAACTGCGAGCCGAGCATCGTATGCCTTGCACCTCAATAATTGTCATTAACTGTGCAGTGCTGGTTATGGCGCTGTATTCTACCTCCTCGCTATCTTCATTGTATATTTTTAGTTTGGGCTTATCTAATATCGTCTGAATATTTGCGCGGATTGTATAATATTTGCCTGATTTATATAATTTAATTGGCGATGTGAAGTAGTTCTCAATGTCGTGCAATTCCATTTCATTGTCAAACCACTTTGCTCTGTTTTCATAGATATATTTGTGACAATGTATTTCTAGGTTCTCCATCCATCGAATAAAATGTTCATTTTCATTAGTAAACATCAGATCGCAATAATGTTTCTTGCCCACCTTGACAATGCCCTGTTTGCTAATGCAGGCGGGTGGCTGAACATATAAATGACTTCCGTTTTTCACCAAGAATTTGATGAAATGATTACCACCGAGAACCGGGATAGGTTTCGTCAATTCCATTTTGCTAAAATCAAATGCGTCAAAATCGTCATTCGTACTGTATATGTTCTCCATTATAATATAATAAGTAGGTCTCTTTATTATTATTTATCGGCAAAACATTCGTTTAGTGGGATACGTTTGTTTCTTCTTGTTTAGTAATTACGAGACAAGAATGTTTGCAAAGCGCAAAATGGATGGTTATGCTGGGTTTTTGCAAAATGAGAATATAAAGAATAATATCAACGAAATACTGAAATTGATCAGTGAGACGATTTACAATGAAATAAATGTGTATATTTGGATTATTTGTTTTTATAACATCTTTTTGGCACTAATTATTTTAGCGAATTTGTATTTGATGTTGAGACTATTCAACAAACTGTCCAATGTTACGTATTTAGAAAAATAATATGTCCAAATATAATATATAATGGCGCCTAAAATGCACGCTGGCAAAAAACAATCAAGACGTATGAGAGGTGGAATGACCACTGGTGAGTGGGGGATTAAGGTGTTTGGAGGTTCCGATTCGCAGCAGGCAGTTGGTGCAGGTTCCAATGTTATTCGTATGCACGACCCGAATAGCGTTGCTCCTCCTCAAATGAAGGGCGGCCGTAAACTGAAAGGCGGCGATTTGGGGGATTACATCTCAAATCCTTTTGCTTCTGCTCCTGCTGCTCCTGCCGAGGAGAAAGGCATATTAGATAAATTGTCTGGATTAAACCCTTTTGCTGACAATAATGCGGCTGAGTCTCCTCCTGTTGCGGAGGAGAGTCCTCCTGCTGTTGTTGCCGGAGGCAAGGGCAAGAGAAAGAGCGCAACCAAGCGTAGAAAGTCCCACAAGAAGAAGGGAAAGTCTTCCAAGAAGCGCGCTCACAAGCGTCATTAAATAAAATCTCTATATAATATATAATACAATATGTCAGATTGGACAAAGCACGTAACCCAGCACTACAAGAGCGAACACGCAAAAAACCCGAAGTATATGTTTAAGCACGCATTAAAGGATGCTGCCAAGACATATAAGAAGGGGGCCAAGGTAGAACCAGAAGCAGAGGCAAAGCCGCAAAAGAAGAACAAGCGGGCAAGAACTATGAAGAAGAAGCCTAGAAAGTAAAGAAACAGTTTAGAGATATATTTTCATATTATACATAATAAAACTTATGAATAATATTGCGTCAGAAGAGAACACGACAATAACGCAACATCAAAATGTAACAAAAGCACAACTAATTAACGATGTACAACGCTGGGTTCTCGCAGATACTCAATTAAAACAACTAAATGAAAAAATAAAACAGATGAGAGAAGTAAAGACAGCGGCAAATGCAAATATCATGTTGTATATGAAACAAACAAATTATAATGGCAACATAAAAATAAGTGATGGAGAACTTCGTATATACGAAAAGAAGGAATATTCGCCGCTAACATACAGTTATATTGAAAAATGTTTAGCAGAAATAATACCAGACGAAACCCACGTGGAATACATCATAAAATATTTGAAAGAGAACCGAGAAGTAACCACCAATCAAGACATAAAACGTATTCCTAAGAAATTATAAATGTACGCATATAATAGAGAACATGAAATTAGAAGAATCACACTTGCAAAATATACAATATGGTGGCGATGGATTGGTCGCAGGTTATCCAGTAACGAACTTTATGACGAGTAATGGTGGAATGATACAGTCTGGTGGCGCATCCAGATTGCACGGATTGGTCGTTCCGCTAGGTTTAGTATTGGATAATCTATCAATAAATAACTGTGCGCCCCATAAATATAAAGAACACAATGAGAACAATGGTGTAATAACAGATGAAGCCTTTTCAAATTTAATAGATGCAGTTACGTACTCACGAAAGACAAACGCCGTAACAAAGAAACGATTGCGCTTCAAGCCGCAAAATAAGGTGACTCGCAGTCATTCGTAACAAATAAATAAATTACGTGTTGATATTATAATAATGGAAATAATATCAAAACTATTAAGTCATTCAATCGCGGATATTGCCCAAATGATATATGATAATCGAATGCTGATTTCGCTTATTACGATGCATTGGATAATGTTTGTATCCCCGATTTTAATTACACTACTGTCGTCTGACTTATCAATATTAGTAATGGTGAGCCTATTCTTGTACTCTATTTTAACAATAAATATCGTTTTTCACGATTGTCCACTCTCAATAATAGAAAACAGGTGTTTAGGCGGAACTATGATAGATACAGTGAGTGGGCATATACATACAGATTATTCAAATGAACAGCGCGGAACTATTACCGTGCAGTGGTTATTTATGGCGATAGCAACTACAAACGCAAAGATATTTTTACTATTGCTGAAACATTGTTTCTTTACGTATTTGTCAGAATAAAATAGAACAATATTATAGAAATGACAGACCAATTAAAATATTCACTTATATATTCTCACCAAGATGGTCTATACAATAATATCATAAAACTGACAAATGTAAATTACCGATTGTTTATAACCATATTATTAGGCGGCATAATTATAAATTACATTACTGGCGACAATATGGCGCGTACAACGTTTACCTTCTTTGCGATATCTGTATGGACATATGCAGTGCATTGGTTTATGCATAAGTATGAAAATACCATATTAGGGAAAATACACGCAATACATCACAATCCAGCGTATAAAGAATATATAAGCACCGAAATATTTGAAATAGCAGTGAATTTTCTCATTATTGGTGGTCTATTATGGATTCCCATCATAATGATTTTGGAGAACTACTTTGAAACTAAATTGGCAAATTATTATACAATTTTGGTTTGGGCAATAATATTTACAACGTATCATTTAATCAACTATCATATACTTAGTCACGAGGTGCACGCACAACATCACAATGAGAAAGGTGTAAATAATTACGGTCCAGAATGGTTTGACATATTATGCAATACAAAAGCGGAAAATAGTGAAATTGAAGATATGAATAGCGTAATAATAAATATAATAGTGATCACGTCATTAGTATTAAGTTTGAAAGACACGTCATTTGACGTTATAAAAATATTTGAGGGTTTAATATACCAGCAATAAGGCGTTTGATATCAATTAACATGTTTTGTTATCAAACTAAAATACATACAAGCCGATTAATATCGGGACCATTTGTTTGTATTATAGGAACTCACGTTCAATAATTTGTCTGCGTTTTCTTTCCAGTTCTTGACTTTTTCGTCTAACTTTTTATCTTCGGTGCTTTTTGGGAAGACCTGATTTTGCTTGGCATCTAATCGGTTAAGGTCGGCATCAGTTGGTTTGGGTTTCTTGCCATAGCAGTTTACGCCAAACTTGATGTATGGATTTGCGATATATCCCCCATTCACACCTGGTCTACCGCAATTATTCTTTGTTTTTGGGTCTTTCTGTAATTTGGACCAAGTTGCGTTTTGTGTGGGGAAGAACGCCATTTGGTCTTCTGACCAACCGTATGCGCACCATTCTGCGCCCGCATTGTAAGCTGCCTCGATTTGGTCGTAGGTTGCTAATTTCGCATCAAATGCGCTGCATACCGCTTGTGCGTCGTCATATGTATATAAATTATTCGATATGTTAAATACCTCTCTTTTATCTTCCTCTGGAATAGGCGCTGCGGCAGAAGTCTCGTGTTTTGCAAACAGATTTAATTTATCGAGCAAATCGTCTAATGAGATACCAAGCGCGTGCTTAAAAAATGCAACAATGCCGACTAGCAATAGTCCGATCCACGCAGTGTTCTCGACGAAAGAAATAAAAAACGGTTTTGTGTCCGCTGACATTGGAATTCTAAATAGGTATACCACTACATAAAACACAACAATAAATGCGGCAGTTGTTAATAACGAGTATGAATTTTTTAAGTATTTAATAATTTGATTGTACAGATTTTCTGCATCATCATTAAGCTGTCCTGTTGGAGTGTAGTAATAGTATATTATTGCATAACCAAGAAACCCACATAAGAATATAAAATCTAATAGCTTTCCTAGACTGGCTTGAAAAGTAGAAACGGCGGAACCAGAACCGAAAAACATTCCTAAAACGAAGTATGCTAAAATGTATATCACAAGGAACCACACTAGTAAAATAAAATTGGACTTGGTAAATATAATATCTAGAATCGGGTTTGTAGATACATCGGCTGTGGTTGTGTCCGCGGCAGCAGTTTTTTCAGCGGCAGCGGCAGTTTTATCAGCGGCAGGTAGTTTGTCGGCGGAAGCAGCAATTTTGTCAGCGGCAGGTAGTTTGTCGGCGGAAGCAGCAATTTTGTCAGCAGCAATTTTGTCAGCAGCAATTTTGTCAGCAGCAATTTTGTCAGCAGCAATTTTATCGTTGGCAGATAGTTTGTCATTTGTTGCATTGGTCGGAGGACTAGTAGATGCGGACATTTCTTTTTATATTATAGTGCGTTATTTTTTTCGGTAAAATAAACAATAAGCATTTGGTGTAATTAATGCATTTTCATTATCAATCATTTCAATTCGTTCGTCATCAAAATGTATCCATTTATTTTCCGCATTTTTCACAAAAGACGTATAGTGTCCGCCCAACGTACCGCCTAGATGATTGCATATGCCATATAAGTCATATACATAGGATTGCGAGTTATAACCTTTTACATACGGCGATAAGTCAAGATTGTGAATGGGGAAGTCCAATTGAGATGTGATTTTGAAACGTCCATCAGCAGTAAACCGCTTTAATACAATGACTAGAATTTTCGGGAAATTCCAAAACGACAGACGCTTTACCACATCCTCTTTTTGTTTCGTTTTCTCATTGAACCACGCGTTTTCGCCAGACATTTGTTCAGGCAGTGTATAATGATTGATGCACTCATACAGATTCGGCAATGGAATATTATCGTTTACAATTGGTATGTCGAGCATAAAGAAGTGTTCGGGTTTCATTGTATGAGATATTTTTCCATCGGTAGATAATATTTCAGACACATAGATGCCATAAAACATATCCATTATTTCAGAGTACTCGGAGGAATACACGGTTTTTAACATATCATAGCATTTTGTCGCCATCACATCCCTCTCATTTTGTGCGTTGCCCGAAATGCGCATGTTTACTGCCCGAGACAAACTATTGTGCAAACAGTCAATTATAAACAATAAGAATTCTGGCATATCATTCTGCGCAAATCCAGTAAATAAATCTCTATTTTTGTTATGGGCAATGCGCTGCACATTATGTACGAACTTTCGTGGGGTTACTACACCATTTCCACTCCACATTACCTTTCGCAAATCATTCCATTCCGTCATCATTCGTCCATCGTCTGTATCTGGTTTTAAATTTTTGGCAAATGCGGGTGTGTCTAGAAATTCATTGAGTTCATATGTATGGTTGATAACCTGCATCGACGAATTTAAAAAACACGTGTTTCCCATATTGGCAATTCCAGTCATCCCTTTATTGTAATACTTACTCAAATCCATTTTGCTATATTATTACTTAATGAATGTATATAGACAGTAATCTTTACACCATTTATAAATATATTATAAAATGAATAATCCAGGAAACGACAATATTACCGATAATTTATTAGAAACAATCCTTAATGCATATTATCCCCCGCCACCAGAAAGATCCGCGGGATCGGCAACGCCACAACCACCCTATCGGCCAATGCACCAGAATAATCCAGATAGTTTATATTACAACCTTATACTCGCACTTCGCGATACGATATCTGGTTATAATGCAAATACCAGGTTAATTTTAGATATAATCAGGGCATTGCGGCAAGATATTGCAGCCAATGTTCAACCTACGAGTAACCGCCAACCGCCTCAACCCCCGCCAACCCCATTTAACAACCAACAACGATTTTTCTCTCGCAATAATAATTCGCCAAGGGGTACATCGAGACAGCCAGTCAGATTATTTAATGTAGATTTGTTATCCACTATGTATACCAATCAACCTAATTTGCAAGATGTAATTGTGCGACCGACCGCCAATCAATTAAATGCCGCATTAGAAACAATTACATATATGCAATCTGCACGTTTGCATTCAAGATGCCCGATTACACTAGAAGATTTTGCAGAAGGCGATCAAGTAACTAGAATACGACCTTGTGGGCACATGTTTCAAACACAGTCCATACGTAATTGGTTTAGTAATCGGGTGAGATGTCCAGTATGTAGATGCGACATTCGCGAATACAGCGCGCCTGCCCAGACCGATGTATCCAATAATATTCCACCAACTTCGTCGAGTAGTCTAGGTGCGACCGCTAGCACCAGTGCGGGCGAAGACATTGAGCAATCATTAGATGGTTTAACTGCAAATATTTCAAATTTAATAGCCAGCTATTTTGCTAATAACAATGTGGATTTGTCAAATAATCAAACGTTTAGTTTTGAGATACCCATCGTAACTACATATGAAGTGCAAGAAGACTCTGACGATGCAGAAGAAGACGCCAACAATGCAGAAGATGATAATTCGGATGAATAAGAATGTCAATAAAAATATATAGTATTGACATCCGACAAGATAAGTATTTATTTCTTACCAAAGAACGTGGTAAGGGTTTGAATATTATTCTTTTTATTGTAAATTTGGCTAAGCGTCTTATCAAACAACAGGAGTTTTACCTTTGCACTACACACTTTTTCTTTCTTTTTCATAAACATTTCAAAATCATCTGCATATTCTTGTTCTAATGCAGTCAATTCCTTTTGAAACGTTTTAATCGCCGACTTTTTATTTTGCAGTGTCCAGATTTGCTCCAATGCTAGACCAAATAGCTGTTGTAGCGGTTTCATCAACTGGTTCGTAATATAATGCGTATAATCAATTTGCAACTTATTTTCAAGTATATAATCGGGGGTTTCTATTTTGTCTCCCATAAGCGCCTTCGGCTTGTCATTTACTATAAATACGAATCGCATTCTATCGCCCGCTTTTGGTTTGTTACCGGGGTCACGTTGTCCAATTCGGTCGGCTAGCACTTTATGTCCAATTTGATTCGGGTTCTTATAATCGCCACGAAGAGCCTTTGTAATCGTCAATTTATCCATACTAACCTTTCCTTCTACAAGTTGGTTCAGTGCATGGTCCAAATACTTAATGGCGCTTTCCACATTGTTGTCCTTCATCAGAATATGCAATATTTCGCCATACACATCTTTCAAATAATCACACGAATCTCTTCGCTTGATTGACAGACCCATATACTTCAAATACCCCTTATTCGGGTTATCTTCATATAACATTCCCACATATCGCTTCTTGGACAACAAGATGAATGGCATAAGCGTTTTCTCATATTCTAATGACATAGGCGGTTTTAAGAACCCACTACACAATTTCGCCGCATCTTGTGCAATTTCAATCGTCATTTCTAATGCTTGTTTGCCGCGAATCTTTTCACCAGTTTCGGGATGTTCCAAGTTAAATGTAAAGAATACGGAATCCGTGTCACCATATATATATTCCGCTCTGCATCGAACTGGTCCCAACTTTGTTTCATATACTAGATTTCCATACACTTCTTCAATCATTCGCTTTGCATATGTAATCATCGTCCGCCCAGTAGCAGTGGTTGATGCAGCCACATCTTTGTCATAGAACGTAGACGTGCGAGACCCACATTGTCCATACAGTGAATTCGCAGTAACCTTGTATCCAAGTTGTCGCTTATCTAGAATATTTTGCATAAATGGGTCTTTTTCGGTCTTTATCATTTTGCGGGTGTCTTTGCGCGCTTTTAACAGTTCCTCCAAAATAGACGGCATAATAGACTTTTGGTTGTTCGGCAATTGAGCCCATCTACACGTCATACGCCCAACCTTCGTTTTTTCGGCACGCGATGTGGGCGTCTTGCGAATATATTTATACGTATCAAAATCAACATCAATATACTGATATTCGGGCAAATTATCATATATGAAATTGCCTGCTTTATCGCGTTCCCCCGTAATGGCAGTCAGTTTGCCAGTTAAATCATACGACTTTGTCCATACCTTACTATCGTGTGAATAGTTCTGACTAATCATAGCAGACGGATACAGCGATGAATAATCTACACACGCCACTGGGTTGTCCATATACATAGAACATTTTGGCGGAAGTACAATTGCGCCTTCATACCCATCCGCATCGCCGACTTTCTCCAAATCGGGCATTAGTGTGTTCTTTTCACGACATTTCTTGGCTACGAAACTAGTGAGCTTAATGCCTTGACCGCGAAATACTAGAAAGCTAATCGGCACGCTGCAAATATTCGCCATCTCAGTATATCCAGTGAGCACATCTATTTTATTCATCAGATGGTGTACTAGGTTGCAATCTTGAATACAGTATTTCGCAACTATCGCGCGATCTGCAGAACTACCATTTGCCAGTCTGAATATATCTTGGGGAGTAACATCATCCTTTGCAGTTCCCCATTTTAGTGTACGGGTTGAACTCGTCAAATCTTCGTGTCCAGCAATCACAATTACGTTATATAGGTTTGTTTTTTGTTCACCCTTGACGGTTTCTACCACTTCTCGGTTTTTAATAATGTCAACCACACGGAACTTTTTCCCATTTTTGTAATAATCGGATGTAATACCACCAAACTCAATGTGAATAAAGTCCCCCACGTGAATTCCCATCAAGTTTCCGCTATATAGTTCGGTCACGTTGCCGTGAACTGCGTGTTCTGTGCAGATTGCCTTTTTTATACTATCACTGATATACTGTCCTGCAACATCATCTAGTTTGTATGAAGACAAATTGAAATCGCGACGAAAGTAAGCATACATATCAATTTGCAACCGCCCAGTCATCTTGAAGAAACGAAGGTCATATTCGCCACTGGCAATCTGCATTTTCGTATTCTCAATCGTTAAATTTCGGTCGCTGTCTTCATTGGCACAAAGTTCATTTATTTTGCGAGAGAGACACAAGAATTCGCGTTCGCACTTGTTCTCCTGTGCACGACGAAACATAAACTCGTAATCAAAACCAAATATATTGTATCCAATGATGATATCTGGATTTTCAGTTTGGATTAGGTCTGCCCATTTCATCAATAACTCGGTTTCGGTCTTGGCGCTCTCAATAATTGCCCCCTCAACTGGGTCACACGTTCCCAGCGCAATGCAATGGTTCTTGTATGGTTCCGTGTCGCCGTATTTTAAGAATGTTGAACCAATAAACGTGACCTTATCGCCTTCCAATTGCGGAAACAACAGCGTCATCACTTCGTTGGTCAGCTGTATTTTTTCTTCGCGGTCGTGAAGATCTCCCATCAGAATGTTCAATATAGTGGCCTTTTTATCCACCTTTGTCTTTTTCTTATATGTTGAATAATGCACGTGACCTTCCCCTTCCCCCCCACCTCCCCCGTCATCGTCATCGTCGTCGTTGTCTGGGTCGGCCGACCCACGCTGCATATTTTCACGCATTTCTGCAAACATATTGTCAATTTGGAGAATGCGCGAGTTATCCTCTCCTTCATTTGCCAGTTTTGCACTATCAATCGGTTTCTCATATAGAATCTCAACACGTTTGATAATGGCGTCTTTTTGTATAGAAGTTTTAGGATAAACAATATCAATGTCGTCAAATTTGTCATATCCGAATGCAGTCAACACACATCGCCGAAACAATTGTTTGCTTTTTGCGTCGTCCAAGAAAGCAGATTGTTTGATAAACACATCGACAAGATTTGTCGCAAACCGTTTATATGTTTTGATAGGAACAGGGAAATCGCCGTGGCTACTACTTGCCTCAATATCAAAACTACATATTTTATAAGGAACGCGGGTTTCCTTTTCGGGCAACGGTATAATGTCGGCAACCGATAATATGTATTCAAACATGCAAGTAGTCGTTTTGGTTGGGGGCTTAATCGTCCTGTTTAGTTTGAATGATATCCAACCAGATGGACTCACATTGTTAATATGAAAGTATCGCAGCAAGGGTGGAATATTGCTTTCATACAGCTCAATTTCCATCCGTTTGAATATCATATTGTTGCGTCTGCGCTGGTTCTCCCCCGAACTATTGTCATATAAAAACCACAAGTTCTTATACTTATTCATTGCAGCGGAGTTTTGGAAGACGAGTTTAATGAAATGGTGTGTCTTGCCGCCTGAAAATCCATATAGTTTATTGTACTCTACAGACTGAGACGATATAATGGAATCGGCAAATCGCGCACCCACCTTCTTTTTTAGTTCATCCACGAATTGTCGTTTATCAAACTCCGACCAATTGTCTCCCACTTTGACAAAGAAGAACGGCTTATAATCATTCACATAAATGCAACATGTTTCCCCACGTTCATTTACGCCAAACATCTGAATAACAAATGTCTTGTCGTCATTGTATCGTTTCTTTGTAGTTTCTCCGTCCGACCCAGACCCAGACCCGTCATCTGGCGCAGAGATATCATCGTACGTGTTAAAATCAAATAATTTAAATGATTTTACGACCGACTTCTTTGACATTGTCCTAGTATAATATCTTTCCGAAATACGTTTAGATTTGTTTCAATAATAATTTATAATTTGATGTAAAATATTATTCAATTTTCCTGTATTCCGCGCATTTATTTGCTGATGGGAGTATGTTTGCGCATGCGACTACGACTACGTTTATTTAATAGCTTTACCCGTTGGAAACCACCAATATGTGGTTCATTGTCTTGTCCAGTTGCCCAATTTATCATATCGTGCAGTTCTCTATTGCCGCCATAATAATCAACGCGGCCACCTCCCACCTTGACAATGGTGGGATATCCACTCGCATCTATTTTTTCTCCATCAAGCATTTGCTCGAGTTTTGCAAGTTGTTCTGATTTATCTGGTTGATCCGCTTCTATTTCTACCACAGTAAACTGACCGTTATATTTGTTCTTAATATTCTTCTTCATTTCTTCCCAAGCAGGTTTCAATGCTTGGCAATGATGGCACCAGTTTGCATATATAAGCCCAATTAAAATGGGAGCCGCAGCGACCTCCTCTACGTGTTGCGGTTGCAAAACATTAAGCGTTTTATGCATTTTCGATGTGCGACGTTTATTTGTTGTGCGCTTACTTGCCCTTGTCGAGGACCTATTTGGCTTTCCTCGTTTACGTTTTTGCGTGATTGGCATTATATACAATACTTATATTATAATACGTCATTATTTTTTCCCAACATATTGTATATGAACGCGCGTACTCTTTTTATAATATTCTTATGCATCGTATTCGCAATAGGGTTTTACCTGACTTTAACCGCCAAGATTGACCCAATTGTTCCTAAAATAGAACCTATGAATAACAATGAACCGAATTGTCCAGATATGTTGATACAAAAAGGCACTGTGCTTGCCCTGTATAATACGAAACAGCCCATCGTGGAAGGAGAGAATCCTATACAATTTGGTAGTTTAGATGATTATATCCAATATTTAGAAATACAACGTAAATCAGGAATTAACTGCCCCGTATTGTATTTACAACAGGAAAATAACGCCCAAGGACAAGACGTTTATCGTATGAGACCTAGCCCGTTTGATTTACAAGGAGGGTTACCTGCCATTGCGCAACATCAGGTGACACAAGTAATTGATGCAAATCGTTTAAATGCGCCCTATAATACAAATAACTATCCAGGATTTGACCCACAAGGTCAGTACATTGGGATTTATACGAATATAGACCAAACGCACGACAGCACCGAACAAGAGATAGTCAGCGATAATCCGATGGACAGAAATTGGGGCGGAATAAAATACACAAATCAGGCAGTGGATAGTGGCAAATATGCGGATAGGCAGGTGACTCGGCCGATGTTGTACACACCAAAGACCGCATTTTATCCGTCGACTGTTGATAATCAGCGTGGACCAGTTGATGTTATATAATATAACGGATCGTTAAGATTGTACATCTACGACTGTTGCTGGTTGAAGCAAATACTTACGAATATTATCCAATGACGTTTTGTTAATTTTTCGCGTTTTTCCGTTGGTTTCAATCGTCATGTTCTCAATGCAGTGTGAATTTTTTTGTAATTCTTCAATAAGATGAGGGAACGTTTTGAATTCTTTCATGATAGCCATGGCAGTAACTGAACTAATGCCTGGAATCTGACACAAAATAATCTCGCCAATGTTTTCGGGAGTTACGTTGTCCTTCTTCACCTTTTTTACAACAGTACAATAATTAGAACTTGTTGGTTCATTAGAACTAACTGGTTCAGTCGTAGCATCAACTGGTTCAATCGCCCCGCCAGGTTCATTTGAATTCGCCGTCGCGTTTGCATTTGGTCTATTCGAAAATGGATATAATACATTTTGTTGACGGGATGCGTCTTCTCCATTGGTGTTTTTACGTAGGTTTCCCAAATAGGCATTCGATAAATAATATGGAATTTTTCCCTTTGAGAACTCGCGTCCAATCTTTTCCGCCATATGCAATATCCATTCGGCGGATTCATTCACCGTTGCGGCGCGGTGTACGCTAAATCCTTTAAAGAATTGCAGAGAAGTCATTGCAGAATATATGATTTTGGTTTCAATGCCAGTACGCAATTGCGAGAACATTCCTTCAAGTAAATAAAACACGGAATGAGGAGGAAATCCACTAGAATTTAAAAGGCGATAAGATTGCTCTTCATACCTACCATCCTTAATTGATGATAACAGGTCAGCAAACGTTTTCCGTTCAATAATTAGTACATCCTTTCCTTCATTCGTTTGGATTAGCACATCACCAATAGGAAGAACCTCTTTTGATAGATCTACACATCCAGCCTGCGTTTGCTTACACATCAATATATCCAACTTGTCATATAGGTCGTGTTCTCGTTCATCAACAATAACCTTCATAGTAAATAATATAATAACTACACAGTCTTTATTATATTGTTAAAATGCAATTAGTATGCGCCAGCGCACTTAGCACTTGCGCCAGTTGCCAGGAAGTGTTCCCACAGGACGCGACACGCACGCGTTGGTTCCATCGGGCAACTTCAACACGGTGGAGTTCTGGGACGTATGGCCCAGCGCAATTGACGTGTTTGCGCTGCGGCCGATCGACGCGGGAAATCCAGCCTTCTTATCTCCACCCCTAGTAGATTGATTGGTTATGCTAGCAATGCTGCTAGCTTTCTTAGTAGTGCTTAATACCATGATATATACTTACTAAATATTTTATCTTTGGATCGCAAATAAATAAATTGAAAGAATATAAAAAATGGGCGCTATATATTCTACCGAGTGATTCATATTATTTGCAGAATAACATGAATATGGATGATGACATTCGCATCGAAAAGAACGCAAATGGGCTAGATACATATATATTTGACCCCTATAATCCCCTAAATAAAGTAATTAGCGAAAATGACATCCGAAATATGTTATCCAATTATGGCATCAACGCCCCAATATATAATACAAAACTATACGAACGTGCATTTGTTCATAGATCGTACACAAAGCGACCTGATATTGAAAACGAACAAAATAATATTACGATATTGAAGTGTCCAGACGATTGCTTACCGCTTTATACGAAATCAAATGAGCGTCTAGAATTTGTGGGGGACGGAGTATTAGAATGCATTACTAAATATTATCTATATAAGCGATTCCCCAAGGAAAATGAGGGATTTATGACAGAAAAAAAGATTGCATTGGTAAAGAATGAATCCATTGGTAAGATTGCATATGATATGGGGCTGCATAAGTGGTTGATATTGTCTAAACACGCCGAAACGAAGCAAACGCGAACCAATTTAAAAAAACTGGGATGTTTATTTGAATCATTCTTGGGTGCATTGTTTCTGGATTTTAATAAGATTTCGGTGCACGATGATGATAGATGGTTTAGTGATTTATTTACAACTGGACCTGGGTTTCAAATGGCGCAAGTATTTATTGAATCTGTGTTTGAAAAACACGTGGATTGGATTGCATTAATTCGCAATGATGATAACTACAAGAACATCTTGCAGGTTAAAATTCAAAAGGAATATAAGGTCACTCCATATTACATTGAGGTTACTGAACACGACCCAGAAAAGGGGTATCATATGGGCGTGTATTTGTGCTTGGGACAGCCAATTCATAGCGTGCGGTCAGATCAGGCTTTACCGATTACTCATTTTCGTAGTCACGGCGACATCCATCAGCATATGTCTCAGTATAACAAAATTTTTGTATTCTTGGGCGAAGGTCTGCATAAAATAAAGAAGAAGGCGGAACAGATTGCGTGCGAAGATGCAATTGCCAAACTAAATGCATTCCAATAAAAAATTATTTGATTTATAAAATTTCATCAAATTGTCATTTAGAACAACTATATATTCGCTTGGTTAGCAATAGAATATATGGTTAGTAAAACAACGTTGATAAATATGTTTTAATATTTGGACGAAATGTGTGATAATCATAATCATAAAACTGAGTTATATCATAATAGATATGTTTGAAAATTACCCGCTTTTCATATTTTTTATTTTCAAAATATGTATGATCTGTTCCGCTTATAAATAATATAATAGAATTATTATTATAACTTAACAAGATATCCATAATCCATTTAAATGTGTCTTCGTTGATGTGATAGTGCCTAGTCAGTAATACAAATATATTTTTTTTACTTAAATCTTGATGTAACCTGTGAAATCGTCTTTCATACTTTTCAAAAATATCAATTGCATTCCCTTCGTCGTGCGGAAAACTTATGCAATTTGCACTGTTAACCTTTTTGTCAGTTGCAAACGCATCACCAATGTATTTCTTTACAATATTCGGCACAGTGTCAAAACTTAAATCGTGTATAGCATTAACATTATGTAAAATATTAGTGTCGTGCACTTGTTCCGTGTGAGTGGTCCAATCGAATGGATAACTCACTTTTCTTAAATTTAATTCATTTAAAATCATAGAAATAGCACAATGGTCTCCAACTGGAATAATGTTATATGGTTCTTCCATTATAATATTAATTTGGGTAATATTATGGTTATTTATCGGCATTGTATAACACGTACACGTCCTAATTTGAATATTATTCAAATGCTTTTCCCGTAAAATGAGATAAAATATAATATGTAATAATAGTCTATACATATTATATTATACATAATGAGCAGTAAGCCTACATATTTAGAACTATTGGAGGCAAGAGTTACACCAAATATACAAAAAGCCGTGCAATTCAGGGTTGGTAACCCGATTGTCTCTGCAAAAGTCTTTGATATAGACAACCCAGAACCAATCATTGTTAAACCTATGCTGCCCGCCGTCGTTGCTATAACTGATAAACAGAATGATTTTACAGGAAACCGTCAAGCGATTTTAAATAGATTACAAAATCTTGGCAAATGTGCAGTTGTGGCGCAAAAACAGGACATTGCTGGTCCGATTACTACTGCACTAACTGCATTGCCTAAAAAGACCGTTAAAAAGGTAATAATATCGGATGAAGTTGTCGTTCTGGAAAAGGCTCCTGAATTAGAACCAGTGCAAGAATTAGAAAAAGAACCAGTTACGGAAGAGGAATTGTTTGTTCCAACAGGTATAGAAGAGGTGCCAGCAGAAGTCCAAGTTGAAAAATTAATCGTTGAAAACAAAAAGCAAGGCAAGAAAGCAAAGACGGGCAAGAAAGATGTAGCGGATGAACTGCCCGTAGACCTTACCACTGCAATTATTCGCACGCAAAAGGTCATTGACAGATTACCCAAAGAACGCGAAAAGAATATTATAGTGGCTCCTCCGTACTATATGAACAACCGCAAGTTGTATGTACAAAAAATGTCTGCATTGTTTGAACCTAGACGAAAAGAAATGCTGTCAAACAAAGAAACAATTTCGTGCGATAGAGGTCAAAATGATGCATTTGACTTGCTGACGCATCAGAAAATCGTGCGAGATTATTTAAATTTATATACCCCATATCGCGGACTATTATTGTATCACGGTTTAGGCTCTGGTAAAACGTGCACATCCATTGCAATCGCGGAAGGAATGAAAACCAACAAACAGATTTTTGTTATGACCCCTGCATCGTTGAAGATGAACTTTTTCAGTGAGATGAAGAAGTGCGGCGATGATTTATATAAGAAGAATCAGCATTGGGAATTTGTACCCATTGAGGGGAATCCCGAATATGTTGGTATATTGTCTCGTGCACTCTCTCTATCCAGCCAAACCGTCCGCGAAAATGGAGGCGCGTGGTTGGTGAATGTAAATAACCCAGCGAATTTTACCGAAAAAACGACCGAAGAACAAACCGCCATTGACACGCAGTTAAATGAAATGATACGGGCAAAGTACAAGGACATTAACTATAACGCACCCAATCTTACAAAAATAATGAATCAATTGTCTAACAATATGACCACAAATCCGTTTGATAATTCCGTTGTAATTATTGACGAGGCACACAATTTCGTGAGTCGCATTGTAAATAAAATCAAGTCGCCCAAATCCATATCACACATTATGTATGAGTACTTGATGAAGGCGAATAATGCCCGCATTGTATTGCTTTCAGGTACCCCAATTATTAACTATCCGAATGAAATAGGCATTTTGTATAACATTCTGCGAGGATACATTAGAACTTGGACGATGACTGTAAATGTGACTACCAATGAGAAGATTAATACGGAAACAATATTAAATATCTTGGACAAAGCAGATATACGCACACAGGATTATGTCCAATACAGCGGCAATAAGCTCATTATTACTCGCAATCCGTTTGGATTTATTAACGTGAAAAAGCGAGGTGCATTGAAAGGCACACAACGTGCTGCGAAGAAACCTGTTGCGAATACTACTAGAAAAGCGGGCGGGGCAGGTGATGCATTTGACCGTTATGATGGTGTGAAATTAGATGACAGTGGCAATTTATCAGATAAAGAATTTATTGACCGTGTTATAAGTGCATTAAAGAAAGCGGGTCTTGAAGTATCTGAGGGCACACTTGCCCTAGATTTAAATAAAGCACTGCCAGATGACTCCGCCACCTTCTTGAATGCATTCGTTGATGCGGAACAGGGCGAAACGCGGAACATAAATTTGTTTCAACGACGTATATTGGGATTAACATCTTATTTTAGAAGTGCACAGGAGAACCTGTTGCCCGACTATGTTCCTACTGAAACTGGTGATATTTATCACGTTGTTAGATCGGAAATGACGCCTTATCAATTTGGTGTATATGCGAAAATACGTAAGATAGAAGCCGACCGTGAAAAGAATGCAAAGAAACAACAGCGAAAAAAGCAAGACGATGAATTATTCACCATTTCATCAACTTATCGGATATTTTCAAGAGCTGCGTGCAATTTCGTTTTCCCAGATGGCATTGACCGTCCTCTACCGAATGGTGCAGAAGAAGCAGAAGTGGACGAAAATGCATTAGACCTTACGACTGACCCATTGGAGGAAGGCGAAGAAGAACAGCCATCCCCCGTAGCTGATAAGGACAATTACGCAAAACGTATTGAAACCGCATTGGCGAAGATAAGCGAGGTTGACCCAGAAACAAATAAAAGCATACATCTAATGGGAGATAATTTGAGAACATTGAGTCCGAAGTTTTATAACATATTAGAGAACATAGCCAACCCAGATAATCGCGGTTTGCATCTGTTGTATAGTCATTTTAGAACTATTGAGGGCATTGGTCTGATGAAATTAATATTATTAGCAAATGGTTTCGCTGAATTCAAAATACAAAAAGACAAGGATACGTGGACATTGATTGAAGATGAAAAAGACATCGGAAAACCGACGTTTGTCTTGTATACTGGCACGGAAACCGCAGAAGAAAAGGAAATTATTCGTAACGTATATAACGGCGACTGGAATATTGTGCCCGCTGCTATAACAGATAAACTCAAAGAACGTGCGGAGAATAACGTATATGGTGAGGTAATCAAGGTGTTTATGATTACTTCGTCTGGTGCAGAAGGCATCAATCTAAAAAACACACGATTTGTTCATGTGGTTGAACCTTATTGGCATATGGTGAGAGTAGAACAGGTTGTCGGACGTGCCAGACGTATATGCAGTCATCAATCTTTGCCCGAAGAATTGCGAACGGTGGAAGTATTTTTGTATGTTACCACATTTAGCGAAGAGCAGAAAAAAGACGAGAAAAATATGGAATTGCGTATTCGCGATGTGAGTCGGTTGGATAAAACCACGCCCGTAACTACTGACGAGACATTATATGAGATTGCCAGTGTAAAACAACGTATTAACAATCAAATCTTACAAGCAGTGAAGGAAACGGCAATTGACTGTTCATTGTACTCTAAGATGAATACCTCTACCAAAGAAAAACCAATGGTTTGTTACGGATACGGCAAAGTAGAATCAAACGCATTTGGTTCATACCCTTCATTTGATATGGATCGCGAACAAAAAGTGGGTCTTGATGTAAAAACAATCGATTGGGACATACAAGAAGTGAATATTAACGACAAGAAATATGCGCTGCGAACGGAAACAATGGGCTTATATGATTATGATAGCTATGTTCTCGCTGTTGCAAATCCTGGACTTGAACCAGATTATGTTGGAAAATTGGTCAATGAAAAAGGCCGATATAAGATTGTTCCGCCCGAATAATGCAGCGAATTACATACAAATTTGATATAAAATTGAAAACCTTTTTATCAAACAACCAAATAACAAATTATAATTCTAATAAGGAAATTGTTTATGAATAATGAGTGTAGTCGTACGGGCGTCTAAAGACACACGCAATATATTTTGTTACGACAGGGAAGATGCGTGCAGTGTATGCGCCAAGAACCACGTAGATGATTGTTGCAATAAATGCGGCGATGCAGTATGTGCAAGCAACCAGTGTTGTTCTGTATTCCCATATTATCAAAATACCGAGTATGTTGTATGTCGGGTTTGTTACGAGACAATTGACCGAAAATTAAAGGCGGTCGTAGACGATGCAGAATGAATATGCCGCTAAAAATAATAAAATTCAGAAAAGAGGTAAAAGAGCATTAGAGCATTATATAAACTTGTGTTTGTTGTATTACTGTAATTTTTTTATTATCAAATGACACGACAGCGGCAGTGTCAATGCTCCTGATGCTTCATCTATTTTTACGCCACCAGCAACCGCCGTAGACGGATTTTTTATGCTGATGACTGAGTTGATTGCTGGTGGCGTAACAATTACACACATTCCCACTACTGCACCTCCGCCAGAATGTCCAACCACAGTTTGTATTAGTTCAACGCCATTTAATACTACTACAAATTGTCCAGTGTTTTGAATTGTAACCTGGAATGTTATCTCATATACACAATTTGGAGGTAAAATGAATTCGGAGGTAGATAAACCATTCCGTTGTATTCCAAAAGGATTAACTAATGGGCTTGGAAAACTGACTGCAAGCCCAGGCAAAATTGGTCCTGGGTTATCATTCACTCCGATATTACTCATTTGACCGTAGAAATCTGCGAAATTTGGAGAAAATCCTACACCTGGTTGCCCTTGATCCCCCTTGTTACCTTTGTCCCCCTTCTCGCCCTTGTCACCTTCTTCACCTTTATTGCCCTTATCGCCTTTGTCACCTTTGTCACCTTTATCACCTTTATCGCCCGTATCACCCTTGTCACCTTTATCGCCTGTGTCACCCTTGTCGCCTTTATCGCCGT
>Ga0214919_10000639_pt1 | contig 59479 bp, 45 predicted proteins | sample LL1503_MetaG_FD_177994 | JGI IMG/M metagenome (GOLD analysis project Ga0214919, IMG submission 177994) | Freshwater microbial communities from Lake Lanier, Atlanta, Georgia, United States - LL-1503 | ecosystem: Environmental > Aquatic > Freshwater > Lake | place: USA: Georgia | collected... | reverse complement strand
CTCTGGTATACACAGTGCCTGCTTTGATTTGAGCAATTTCATCCTTATCTCCTGTTAAAATAAATTGATAACCTCCACTCAAAGTCCAGTTGGGATTCAATTGATATTTTGTTTCCAATTCTAGCCCTTGTGTATAAGCGCGTCCAATATTTAAATAACTAAAAATTTGTGCTCCACTTGTGTAGGCACCTACTTGTTGCACTTCAATTAAATTTTTAATGTCATTTCTAAATGCTTGTACACTAATGAAGGTTTTTGGGTTGGGTTCCCAATCCCATGAAAGATGAATACCAGTGGATGACTCTGGTTGCAATGATTTTAATAAATAATAATTGCTATATAATGTTCCAATCTGACCCAAGCTATTCAATTGTCCAATTACTTTTTGTGCTTCGGCCGAACCAAACACACTGTAGTTGCCTGCTGCTGCATTGGTGAAATCTAAATACAATTGCCTAAAATCGGGTGCCTTAAAGCCTTGCCCAATGCTTAATTTGATTTTATGTTGTGGATTTAACTTATACAACATAGATAATTTAGGGCTCCAAGCAGAGGCATAGGAAGCATTTTGATCAAAACGTACACCACCAATGACTATGAACTTTTCCAAAGGCGTCCATTCCCATTGTGTAAATCCATATTGAATGGTATTATTTTTTCTGACTTTTTCACTATCATACCTGCTACTTTTTACACCCTCCCATACCGCACCAGCACCAAAAATACCAGTGAGTTTTTTACTTAGCGTCCAATCTGTTTGATTATCGATACGTTGAAACAAATGATTAAGTAAATCACTGTAAGGCGCACCAGACAAGGTTAATAAATCTTGATTGGAAACATAATTGGTTAAATAAGACCTAAAACTTGTTTTTAAATTACTAGAGAATCGATGATTCAAGGAACCTGTTAAATTAATATCCGTATTGTGTTCTTTCCCATTGGAATAAATGGTTACACCCCCATTAGACACCGCAATATTGCTGATGATTTTTTCATCGGTCAATCTGGTATTAAAAACCAAATTGGTATTCTCTGTTAGCTTGTATTTAAATTGTTGACTCGTGCTTAGCCTGCTAATCGGCGTTGTTACCCTATTGTTGCTATTTGGTCTAATGCTGTATCCATCTGTATTGTAATAATTGTAAAAACCTTGGTAAGATAATTTTTTACTCGTCAATGTATTATTGATATGCGCATCTAAAGTATTGTAAGTGCCATACCTTAAAGAAGCTTGTAAAGGAATAGTAGTACTGGCGTCGGTGATGATATTGATGACCCCTGCCATGGCCTCGCTTCCATACAAACTAGAAGAAGGGCCCTTCACAATCTCAATTTTTTTAATATTGCCTAAAGCAATTCTATTTAAATCCAACACCCCTGCAGTTCTACCTACCAATGGTTCTCCATTAATTAGAATTATAGTATAGTCTGGATTTAAACCTTGTAATTGAACACCGGCTCCAAAACCACTGGTCATGGTAAGACCGGTTTGTTCTTTTAAAATATCGGTGAGGCGCAATGCCCCATTTTGTTGAATGGTTTTGGCATTGATGAGGGTGACAGGAACGGTAATATTACTTAATTTTCGCTCTGATCTAGTAGCAGTAACCACCACGCTGTCTCCATTGGCAGAAAGGGTATCCTTGACAAGGATGATTTTTTGTCCAAAAGCCATGAGCGGACCAAAAAACAATAAAATTAAAATGTGCTTTCCCATCTAGCCACAAAGCTCGATGATCCAATTTTCAGAAGCTTTAGTTTACAAATGAAATCTACCCCAAAAGGTCAAAATTTGACATAAGGATGACAAATCACTTTTTATCTAGTATTTTTTTGATGGATTTTATTTCTTCTTCGTTGATAAAATACTCATAAAACCTTTTGTCCTCTTCTTTTCTAATACTTGAAATCAAAGGGGTGTCTGCATTTACAATAATAGAATATTTTTCATTGATGGTATTAATTACATCGCTTCTTACCTTTTTTTGCAAGCCTATATTTTTATCTTTGATGCCCAAGACATGATTGATTTGATTGATTTCAATAGGTGTATCATTCGAAGCTGCTGCTAACAAAAGCTGAATCAAAGATAATTCCGTTCCAACAAAAGCTTGCCCAATACTTTTGGTTTTTAAAATTTTTAAATTGGATTGTTGGATTTTTTTCTTGACCGTTTTTCTGTATAACCAAATAAAAAATATCACCAGTATACTAAGTATAAATATCAGTGCTACTAAATAATAATAATTATTATCCAACCCCCAAATGGGAAAATCTAATTTTATAAAATCTGACATCAATAGTGCCCTTTGATCAAAACCCTTGTTATTGTTGGCATAATTATACAATGTGTCATTGAAAAAGTAGATATCTGTATTGGTAGACCTTCTCAAAATGTATTGATTGAACTCTGTATTCTTGGATTTAAAAATTGAATTATGAATAAAATCAAAAAAATACACATCATCATCAATGTTATACAAAAAGCCATTGTTTGTAGTTAAAAAAGTATTGATGATACTATTGTCTTTTACTAAAGCTTTTGCTTTATTACTTAAAGTACCCAATTTTTTCCATTCCATTAAATTCAAATCCAAGCAATAACTGTCATACCTTCTTTGTGCAATATTATTTAATGGGATTTTGATTCCTGCATTGCTAAACGATTGAAATGGAATATATAATTTCCCTTCCTTATGATCCATCCAATTGTAACCATTGGAAATAATTTCCTCATTGGCTGGTACAATGTCCCATTCTTTGTCTGAAAAATTAAAAGACCTCAATAGCCCATTCATTTTCCAAAAACCATAACCCCCATAACTGTACAAACGATTTTTATATAAAAAATTATTGCATTCAATATTGTAATTGATGTTGATGGTTTGGTCTATTCTATGGAAACTGTAGTTTTTACTGGTATCCACCGCTGGATCCATCACAAATACTACCCCTGTTCTTTCCAATAAAATATAAACTGTGTCGTGGGCTTTAATTAGTTCTTGCATAACGCCTTGATAAACAGGTCCAGTTGTAGGAATGATCTCTGTTGATTTAGACATAAAAATCTTAGTACTCAATGCCTTATTTTCGATGATTTTAGTTAAAAAAGGAGTTTTTGGCGTAAAAACCTGAGCTGGAAGTTCTCTATTCTGGGCGCTTAGTAAGGGTAAATAATAAAAAAAACTTAGAAAGATTAAAATTAGATATTTTTTATAAAACATTGGTTATCAATTATAAATTAGGTAATTTACTTAGTTCTAAATTAGTTTGAATTCCTAAATATAGGAAATAACCTATTAAGAAACTTAATAAGTAACTCAATTTAGTGGGACAAAATTAAAATTGATGCAATTTTAATCAGCTTTTGGGGGAAAGCTATGGATTTATAAAAGAGGACTGGTTTGCTGGTCCTCTTTTTTTATGCCCCAAATCACCCTATTTTTTCTTGTTTTGGATTAGTTAAACAGGGCCCCTTATGGTAACAATTTGGTAACATTGGGGCTATGTCCTTTTGAAGTCAAAAGGGGACTTTTGTGATGCATTATTCAAACCTATAAAACGTTTATTATGGACTTTAATTCAATCATGAAAATTTTCTTACCTAAGGATAGAGTTTTCTTTCAATTGTTCGAAGAAGTAGCTGAACATGTTTATGAAATGGGCATCAAATTAAAAGAAATGGTAAACGAACCAGATGCAGATGTAAGAGCCAACATCTTGGCACAGATTGAAAATTTAGAGCACAAGAACGACGACCTCACCCATTCTATTTTCACTGAATTGGGTAGAAATTTTATTACCCCCTTTGATAGAGAAGACATCCACTATTTGGCTTCTTCCTTAGATGATATTGCAGATTATATTTACGCCTCTGCAAAGAAGATTAATTTTTATAAAGTAAACCCTAACGATACAGGCATACATAAATTGGCTGAATTGATTTTACAAGGAACACAGGAAACAAAAAAAGCAGTCTTGGGACTTCGCAACATGAAGAATATTAAAGAGATGACCGAAGCCATGATTAAGGTAAACAGTATCGAAAATCAGGCAGATGACATCTTTGACATGAGTATCGAAAAATTATTTGAACAAGAGAATGATTTTAAAGAAGTAATTAAGAAAAGAGAAATATACCAAGTACTTGAAATTGCAACAGATAAAATTGAAGATGTATCTAATGTAATTGAATCTATTATTATCAAGTACGCTTAATTTAACGCAAGATGACTTTACTTATCATAATCATAGCGCTAGCGCTAATATTTGACTATATCAATGGATTTCACGATGCAGCCAATTCAATTGCTACCGTGGTTTCCACAAAGGTATTGACTCCCTTTCAAGCTGTATTATGGGCGGCCTTATTTAATTCAGTAGCATTTTGGATTTTTAAAGATCATGCGGTGGCCAATTCTATCAGCAAAACGGTGTACAAAGATTTCATCACCTTGCCAGTCATATTTTCAGGCTTATTAGCAGCTATATTCTGGAACTTACTTACCTGGTGGTATGGTATTCCTTCTTCTTCTTCCCATACCCTAATAGGAGGCTTTGCAGGGGCTGCTATTGCGCATGCCTTAATGATTAAAGGCATTGATTTTTCTTGGGCTAAAATTGTGGATAGCGATACTATTTTAAAAACTGTATTATTTATTTTCTTAGCACCCATCATTGGTATTGTCATTTCCATATTCATCACCGTGGTCACCATCATGCGTAATATATGGTGGCGACTAGCTATTATATCCATTGCTACTTTACTTACAGTACTAATGTTTGATAAGTTTGAGGACACGAAAATTAAAGAAAACGTTCAAAAGTTTTACAGCATAGATAAATACCAAAAAGAAGTAGCTACTATAAAAGAAGATTTGGTAAAAAAACAAACGGATACTAATTTGTTGGCTGCTTTAAAACTAAACGAAGGCAAATTAGAGAAAGCAAAAACTTATTATGCTCATTTAGTCCCTTACTTATCTGATTTTGATAATTCATCGGCGGATAAAATTGCCGCAACTGCTAAAGACAGTGGTTGGTTAAAAACTGCAGCAGTTAGTAAATTAAAAGATGCGGTAAGAAACGCCAACGATTTTTTAGTACTAGAAGCAAAAGCGCCAGAAGATAACGCTGCAAAAGCAGAGTACACTATTGCAAAAGATAAAACAGAAGAATACAAGGCCCCTTTAAAATTATACTTAGAAGGAAACATATCGTTAGATTCGGCATTAGTTATTGTGAATAGCATTTATCCAATTGCAGATAAAAACTTGGATAAGGTAAAAGCAAAAATTACAAAGTTTAATATTGAGAAAACATTTGCAGGTGAAATAGATAAAGCAGACAATTCAATTATTGTATACGGTATTATTGGCGCAGCTATTTTATTTATGCTTGTTTACTTGTATGTAGAAAAAATAAAAACACCTACAGCTCACTCAGTGGCTTATATGTTTAAAAAATTACAGTTGTTTAGCTCGGCTGCTTTTAGTATTGGACATGGTGGCAATGATGCGCAAAAAGTAATGGGTATTATTGGCGCTGCTTTAATTGCCAACGGAAGCATGCAAGATTTTAGTCAATTACCAAGCTGGGTGCCTGTAGCTTGTTATCTAGCCATTGGCTTAGGCACCATGAGTGGTGGATGGAAAATTGTAAAAACCATGGGCTCTAAAATAACCAAGGTAACTCCATTAGAGGGGGTGGCTGCAGAAACTGCAGGTGCTTTCACTTTATTCTTTACTGGTCAAATGGGTATTCCCGTTTCTACTACACATACCATCACTGGTTCTATTATTGGTGTAGGCGCAACAAAGCGATTAAGTGCTGTTAGATGGGGTGTTACGACCAACTTGTTATGGGCTTGGGTTTTAACCATTCCGGTAAGTGGGGTATTGGCCGCCATTACTTATTTGATCGTTCACTATTTTTTTAAATATTGAACACCCATTAATTAAAATTTGGGCTGCTTTTTTATTAGTCTAGTTGTATAGCAAATGATTGAATTATCTGCTACATTTGCAGCTATGAGATGGTTTTTACCCCTACTATTGCTAGCATCCTTATTGTCATTTGAAACTACCAATGGTCAAGACAGTAGCTTTTCCAATCTTGAAACAGTAATTATTTCCGCTAATAAATTAAAAGAGAAAAGAATTAGTTCTCCAGTGGCCATTTCTGTGCTAAGTCCTAAAATAATTGAAGAAGCAAAAGCACAAAGGATCGATTATCTATTGAATAAAGTAAGTGGAGTATATATGCCAAGTATTGGCAATGAACAGCACATGATGGCCATTCGTCAACCCATTTCTTTAAAAGGCTTGTACTTGTTTTTAGAAGATGGCATGCCCATTAGAACTAGTGGCTTATACAGTAGCAATGCCTTGATAGAAATCAATACCAGCAATATTCATTCCATCGAAATTTTAAAAGGGCCTGCATCGGCCTTGTATGGCGCTGAAGCCATTGGAGGGGTAGTTAATTTTTTATCTAGTCCCATCCCCATTAGTCAACTTTTCAATATCAGTAGCCAGTTAAATGATGGTGGCTTTAAAAAATTAGAACTAAGCTATGGCCTGCCCACTAGTACTGGGGGTTGGATGATCAGTGGCGCTTTAACAGATCAAAAAAATGGACCGCTTGATTATTCTGATTATAATAAAAAAACAATTTCTATTCGAAGAGAATTTAAAATCAATACCAAATGGACAGGTTATCAAAGTTTGAACTACATAGATTATCATACACAAATGATTGGTTCAGTGGACAGCCTTCGTTTTGCTCAAAAAAGTTTAATTAGTCAACAAAGTTTTACCTATCGACAAATCAATGCCCTTCGTTTCAGACAAAATTTAGCCTATAGGTGGAATGATAATAGCACCACGACCATCAATCTGATGTACCGCAATAATACCATGGATCAAAATCCAACTTATTCGATTGCCTCTACTTCCAACCCCACTAAATACAAAGGACAAGTAAATAGCAATCATTTTGATGCCTATGTTTTAGACCTACAACATCAATGGAACTTGAAAGCCATTAATAGCAAACTAATCCTGGGTGGCTATTGGGACAATACCCAACAAAACTTAATTGCTCATTATATTGATATTTTAAAAGATACCGCCATTGGCAAGTACACTAAATACAGTTATCCTGCCAAGGATTCATTGGTCACTTCTTACAAGACTCAAATTAACAATAAAGCAATTTATGTCAACTTCATTGCAAAAATTTCAAATTCGTTGCATTGGAACATGGCCTTACGTTATGACGATTTTGAATACCTATTTAACAATCAATTAAAGTACGGCACCCCTTCTTCCAACAATCATTTTAATAATTGGGCACCAAAATTAGGATTTACCTATAACCAAAAAAATTGGGGCGGCTATTTAAATTACAGCGAGGGCTTTGTACCACCGCAAATCACAGAAATATACAATACAGTCAGGGTACCCTATTTATTACCACAGCTTTTCAAAAATATGGAGTTAGGTGCCTGGTATCAAATACCTAAGTTTTATGCAGAGTTCTCCATTTATCAACTCAATGGTAACAATGAAATTATTTCTGTGAGGCAAAGTGATGGTGTAAACTTGAATCAAAATTCAGGTAGTACAAAACATATTGGGATTGAGTATCAAATAAAATACAAAATTAACAACGATCTAGAATGGTATTGGAATGCAAGCAATGCAAAACACAATTACATCCATACACAAATTAAAGGCGTTACGGTAGATGGAAATCAAATGACGGCAGCTCCTTCCTTTTTCAGTAACATGACTTTGTATTGGAAACCTAAAGCACCTTTTCATGCTTCCATAGAATGGCAGGATCAATCGGCCTATTATATGGATGAAACCAATGCCAACAAGTATCCTGGCTTTAGTGTTTTTAATATCAGGGCAGGCTATAATTTTAAGAAATCTGAAATCTGGTTGAACCTATTAAACGTAGGCAATACTTATTATTCCACTATGGCCACCAAAAATTTTAGCGTAAAAGGGAATGCAGCCTATGCCTATTATATTGGCGATCCAAGAACGATCACTATTGGATGGAAATGGTCTATTATAAAATAGTATTTATATTTTATTATTGATTTATTCTAATTCTCATGCCCCCCATTCCTCCACCTTTTTGCATGTCTTCCATAATTTTCTTCATGGCTTCTTGAAATTGAGCTCTATTCAATTGATCTCCCTTGGTAGGTTGTACCAATTCTTTCTTTGGGTATTTTGTAGCCACTTCTATGGCAGTAGTAATATTGGCGCCATTGTCCATGTCTACTTCTAAAATAGCGCCCGGCAAACCCGCAAAGGTATCTGGACCAATAGAAGCAGGAATGTCTTCTGTATACCAAACCACCACAGTTTGTTCCTTAGGTAATTCAGGAATTTTTTCTGCACTATCTGCATTATTTCTTCCCCCTGGTCTTCCACCACCGATACGCATAGTTTGCATTGGAACGGAAGTGGTTGCTTTTTTACATACATGCTTGGCAATGGTTTTTGTTTCCTCAGAAATTTTCCATTGCACCGGTTTTAAAGAATCTATGATTAAAAATATTTTCTCGAACATACCACGCGATTCATATTGAATTTGGGTAGTTAGGTTGGTATAGGTAGCTGTCTCAGGCATTCTAAACATAAATCTTTGTCCGCCTCTATCACCTCCATTGTTGGCAAATGGATCAGGGGCTTCATCTTCAGGAACGGTTCTAAACAAACTTGCCTGCTCATTGAACAACAACTCAAATTGAGAAGTTCTAAATTCTGGAATTCTTGACCTCATTTCAGGATCTGTGATCATACGGTACATGTTTATTTTTCGCTCATAAACAATTTTTCCTTCTTTCATTTGAGCCATAGCCAAATGCGTCATTCCAAAAATTAAGGCAAGTACTAAAATAAATTTTTTCATTTTTACTATTTATACATTAAATATACAATCAATTACATTCTAATGGTCATTCTAGGGCCACCACCATTGCCTGCCAGCCCAGATTTTTGTAAACTATAGGTAAAGCCCACTAAAAAATATTGATTGATGACATTGTAGGATTGATCTACAATTTGATTTTGTGAAACATTTCTAGAAATTCCTGCATTTTTATTTAAAATATCAAAAGCACTTATTTTTATTTCGGCTCTTTTGTTTTGCAGAAAAAATTTAGAAATACTTGCATTCCATATAGGCACTGCGGTATTAAAACCAGCCGCACGGCCTTCGTTGATGGTATAATTCATTGACTGATTTAAAACAATGTCTAAGGGCAAGTAATTAGTTAGATCTGCACTGTATGCCCTTGTTAAGTAATTGGTATTTAAAGCTTTATTGATGGCATTATTGGTGTTGCTATAAGAATGTCTAAGCGTAAAATTAATATCCACCACTTCTTCCAAAGAATAAGTATAAGTGAAACTAGGACCTGCCGATTTTATAAGAGTGGTATTGAGTAGGCCATTGGAATAAGAAAGATTATTGCTGATGCCTCCGTTGATACCAAAATTAAATCTTGAATAAATTTGCTTAATTCCAAAGCCATAATTGGCCGTAGCATTGACACGGTAGGCACCATTGGCGTTGACTGGTGTTGAAAGTATCGCTCTACTAGGAAGTATGCTGTCGTAATTCACAATAGAATTATTAATTACTTGCGCATTTAATAAAGCAAAGAAATTTCTTTGCGCCAAAATTTTAGAAGAAAAATAGGTTAAATTAATATTATGGGTATAGCTTCTTTTTAAGTCAGGATTACCAATGGTTTGGTTATTGATATTGCTTTGATCTCTTACAGGTTGCAACTGTGTCAAAGTGGGTTGATTGGTCGATGTTCGGTAATTAAATCTTAAATTTTGCATTTGAGAAAAATTATACACAAACATTGCAGAAGGCAAGATGTCTTTGAATTCTTGTTGAATTTTTGTATTGGTATTGGTATTGTTGCCTTTTAAAATGGCGTCCTGTAAAGAAAATCCTGTGGAAAAATTATACTTTTTTTGATTCAACCTATAATTCATACCGCCACCCGCATAGGTATACTCACTGCTGTATTCATTGGTGAGTTTGGTATTCAGTAAATCATAACTATTGCTACTGCCATTCTTATCGAATACTTTTCTGCTGGTAGATCCAATGTCTTTATTTAAAAAAGCATTGAATTCCAACAAAGATTTTTTTCCTAAGGGTTCGGTATAAACTAAATTGGTTGAATAGGTTTCAGTCAACCCTTTTCTTGAGTTTTTTTGATCGATGATGGAATCTTTTACCACTCCATAAAAATAAATTAGCTGTTCGGTATATTGACTGCTGTTGGCACTTGAATTATTATAGCCCTGTGTTATCGTTGAAGATAGAGTACGGCCCTTTTTTACAAATTTCTTTCGTAACAACAAAGTATTTGAAATATTAACCGCATCTGTAGTACTAGCAGCATTGGTCTTCGTCGCATTGGTTAATCTGCCATCGGGTAATAAGGTACTACTCGAAGACTCTCCCATAGAAGTATTGTGTTGGTTAGTAATACTAGGCGTATACTTATAAGAGAATGATTCAGAGACTTTATTGTCAATGGTTAGACCCATTTTTTGTTGTTGATTTCTGCTAGTGGTGTTTGAACGATTGCTTCTATTAAATAAATTACCTGGCGTTAAATTTTGAGTAAAGGAATTACTAATATTGTTTCTTTCTACATCACTGGTATTGGCATTGGCATTAAAGTCCATTTTTTTATCGTTCAAGATATTGGAATAATTCCCCCCTAAGGAATAAGTATTGGCCACCCCTTGCGCATTGGCATCGGTGCCGCCTCCTCCACCGTTTATATTAATCATCATGCCTCCACCGCCTCTGCCACCACCTCCACCAGAAAAATTAGCCGCATCTCCATTTGAAAAGGCTTGTCTATTGGTATTGTTGGCCGTGCCTATGATGGAAAATTGTTCGTCGTTATTGATTCTATTGACATTGCCCTGTGCATCAAACCTGCCTGGTGTTCCAGCACTCCCATTCACCTTTCCAAAAGTGGATTGTTTGCGGTCTTTTTTGGTTTTAATATTGATGGCTGTTTCGTCATTGCCATCGTCAATGCCCGTAAACATGGCTTGATCCGATTTACGATCATACACTTGAATTTTATCAACGGCATCTGCTGGTAAATTTTTAGTCGCCATCTTAGGATCTCCTGTGAAAAATTCTTTTCCATTCACAAATACCTTGGTTACTGTTTTACCGTTCACAGTAATGCCACCCGATTTATCCACTTCAATACCTGGCATTTTTTTTAACATATCTTCTACCACTGCATTGGGAACAGTTTTAAAATTCTCTGAATTAAATTCTATGGAATCTCCATTGATGACCACAGGGGGCCTTCTCGCGGTAACAGTTACCGTACTTACTTTATTGGTATCCAATAAATAGATGTTTTCTAAATTTAAACTTGGATTGTTACCTGTTTTAAAAGCCACCCATTGTTGTTGATAGCCCACATAAGAAATAGATAATAAATACTTTCCAGCAACAATATTTTTAATGGTAAAACTTCCTTCTTCATTACTTCTAGTAAAACTTACTAAAGAGGAATCCTTGGCATGTACCAATGAAACAGTGGCATAAGGCAAGGCTCTTTTAGCACTGCTATCTATGATGGTGCCTTGTACCTGAAAAATTTGTCCAAAACTTGAAAAGCCAATGAATAAAAAGGCGCAAATTGTAAAGAAGGTTTTTAAATGCTTATTGATCATGGAGTTAAAAATAGGCTTTAGTGTTTAAAGTAGCAGTTAAGTCATCCAAAGGCCCCCGCCGCTCCTCCTTTTTTCTGCCATTTTTAACCAATTTTTAGTAAGTTCAATGATAAAACCGATTGTTATGCAAAATTCAAGAAGAAAATTTATTCAAAATGCTTCTCTGGCCATTGTTGGGGCAAGCTTAAATCCAAGTGCTTTGTGGTCTAAATCCCTGAGTGCTGCCGATACCAAGCGATTGATTGGTATTCAATTGTATTCTGTTCGTGAGGACATGAAAAAAAATCCTTTGGAAACTTTAACCGCCTTGTCAAAAATGGGCTATGAGTTCGTAGAACATGCCAATTATATTAACCGAAAATTCTATGGCTGGACTGCCACAGAATTTAAAAAAGTATTAAATGATTTAGGCTTAAAAATGCCAAGTGGACATACTGTAATGGGCGCAAAACATTGGGACAATACGGCCAAAGATTTTACTGATGATTGGAAACGTACTGTGGAAGATGCCGCTGTCATGGGACAAGCATATGTTATTAGCCCATCCATGGACGATAAATTAAGAAGTACTTATGATGGATTAATGTTACAATTAGATGTATTCAATAAATCGGGTGAATTATGTAAAAAAAGTGGAATGAAATTTGGTTACCACAACCACGAATTTGAATTTAAAGAAAAATTGAATGGTATCTTAATGTATGATTTAATTTTACAAAAGACAGATCCTAATTTAGTTATCCATCAATTAGATTTTGGTAATATGTATGGTGCTGGCGGAAGAGGCGCAGAATGGATTACTAAATATCCAGGCCGTTTCCAATCCTTGCATGTAAAAGATGAAATAAAATCTACCAAAGGCGAGCTGAATGATGGCTATGAAAGTACCATTTTAGGCACAGGTGTGGTAGATCCTAAAGCGATTGCTTTACTAGCAAAAAAAATAGGTGGCTCCCATCATTTTATAATTGAGCAGGAGTCTTACCAAGGCATTCCCCCATTGGAATGCGCTAAGAAAGATTTAGCAATTGTAAAAACCTGGGGAATTTAATCAATAAATGATTCCTTTCAAAAGCACAAACCATTCAAGTTTGTGCTTTTTTTATGCTTAACTTTAATGACTAATGTAGTCCACTTACTATTTAATAGATTGTTTATGAAAAGAAATAGAATAGAAAATTTATTTATTGTTATTTTAAGCTTTTATTTGGCGACAACTGCGCAAGCGCAAAATATTACGGCCTTAGATAAAGCACGTTGGGCAGTACATGCCAATCAGGTAAACATTATTAGAGATGAATGGGAGATCCCACATATTTATGGAAAAACAGATGCAGATGCCGTATTTGGTTTGATGTATGCACAATGCGAAGAAAATTTTGAACAAATAGAACTTAATTTTTTAGAAATGTTAGGTCGCACTGCCGAAGTCAATGGACCAAAAGCCATTTACGAAGATTTAATGATGCGTTTGATACAAGACAGTGCCCAGGCCATTCAAGACTATAATAAAAGTCCGATTTGGTTTAAAAGTTTATTGCAGGCCCACGCGGATGGATTAAACTATTATTTATATAAACATCCCGAAGTACATCCAAAAGCCATTCATTTTTTTAAACCCTGGTATCATTTAATGTGGACTGATGGCAGTGTTTCTCCTACTAGAACTGGAGGCATTAAAACGCAGGATGTAGAAAATTTTTATGGCGATAAAAATAAGATAGCGCAAGCAACTGCTATAGATTTTGAAGAAAGAACCTCCAAGGGCTCCAATGGTTTTGCCATTGCTCCCATACATAGTAAAAATGGAAATGCATTATTATACATTAATCCGCATGTGCCCTTTTATTTTAGATCGGAGATGCACATGAATAGCGAGGAAGGCTTGAATGTCTATGGTGCTGTAACTTGGGGTCAAATGTTTATCTACCAAGGTTTCAATGAACATTGTGGATGGATGCATACCAGCAGCTATGCCGATGTTGCGGATGTCTATGAAGAAAAAATTAAAAAAAATAAAACAACTTGGGTATCTACTTACGAAAATCAAGAAATAAATATTAAAGAAAGAAAGATTGAATTAAAATATATAGAGGCTGGCGAAATAAAAACTAAATCCTTTACTACTTACAAAACAATCCATGGGCCAGTGATGGGCAGTAAAAATGGTCATTGGTTAAGTTTACAAGAAAACAATCGGTCTTTGAATGCCTTGATGGAATGTTGGACTAGAACCAAGGCCAGCAATTTAAAAACCTATCAAAAAGCATTGTCTTTATTAGCGAATAATAGTAATAACACCGTCTATGCAGATGGAGAAGGCAATATTGCTTATTGGCATGGAAATTTTATGCCTAAAAGAAATCCAAACTACGATTACAGTTGGCCAGTAGATGGTTCTATTAAAGCTACTAATTGGATGGGCCTACATACAATCAATGAAATTGTACAAAGCATCAATCCATCCAATGGTTGGTTACAAAATTGTAATGCCACTCCTTATACAGTGTCTGGCACGAATAGTCCCAAAGCCAAAAACTATCCAGCCTATATGGCCCCTGATGGTGAAAACGGCAGAGGCATTACCGCAGTTAAATTATTAGAAAAAATAGAGAAAATTAGTTTAGACGAATTGATACAACTTGGTTACAATAAACATCTATCGGCCTTTGATGTTTTATTGCCTTCCTTTTTAGCCTATTCAAAAACTATTACGCTCAATGCTAAAGAACAAAAAGCCATTCAATATTTAAGCAATTGGAATCACGATGCAGATACCGCTTCTATTGCTACGGCTATTGCCATTGAATGGGCTAGCGAATGGGGCAAAGAAATACCAGCCGCTAGTACAGAAGAAGCAAGTACCGAACTTTGGAAAAAGTATGAAAGAATGGCCACTACTGTTTCCAATGAAAAAAAATTAGCACTATTGAATAAAACCTTAGCACATATGGAAGAAGTATATGGTAGCTGGGAAATGGCTTGGGGTAGCATCAATAGATACCAAAGAGTCAACCCAGGAGAAAAAATGAATGATCAATTACCTAGCTGGGCCGTCGCGCAAGCTTCCTCTAAATGGGGAATGCTTCCTGCCTTTGAAAGTAAAAGACAAGACAATACACATAAGCGTTATGGTTATTCAGGAAGTAGTTTTATTGCAGCTGTTAGCTTTGGTAAAAAATTAGAAGCAAAAACAATTATTACTGGAGGGCAAAATCGTTTTAGTACATCCGGTCATTTTACCGATCAAGCCAAAAAATACATAGAGGGTGATTTTAAAAACATTCATTTTTATAAAGAAGATGTTTTAACACATGCAGTAATATCATACAAACCCGGGTTAACTAGATAATGATCGTAGAGCTTGGACACAAAGGCTACTTTGACTAAGCCAGCTAAATTTTTAACTTCTAATTTTTGCATCATCTTGGTACGGTGCCCTTCAATGGTTCTTTTGCTATGTCCTACTTCATAAGCAATTTGTTTGCTTGAGGCCTCTTCGCAAATACGGAGTAAAATATACTTATCGTAGGTATGGAGTTGATGAACTTTTTCGATTAACTTAATTTTTTCCATATGGTTGACCATACTAAAAACTTTATCTGCAATGGTCTTGCAGAAATAGATTTTGTTGAGTCTGGCCATTTCTAGGGCCTTAGACCATTCTTTGTTACTTACACTTCTACTAACGATGACGGATACGCCATTGTCAATGAGTTGATACAAGTACGCATCATCCTGCTGGTTAAAAACTACCATGATGGACATCTTCTTTTTAAGTTGGGCTAGTTGAGCCATCCCTTCAGTAGGACCATAATTAAACAAGGCGCTATCTGCCACCAAAATCATTGGCAAAGCTGATGGATTGTTGTCTTTTTCCATATCAATTTTAAGTTCCATTAAGTTATCAATGAGCTGATAACCCATTAACATTGGATTGTCCTTAATAAGTAAGCTGCATCCCATCGCATAAATGGTTTGTTGATCGCATATAATAACTTGACTTTGCATAAATGATTGATTTGAATGATTGATAATGCAATAAAAGCATATTCTTATAACCTATTGATAGACAAAGTAGTATCTTCTATAAATGGCTTTTAAAACCATTGTGATTGACCCCATTGTTGTATTTTCTAATTGAGCATTGGGTTGTTATGATTCATAGAAGCAAGTAGTTATTAAATAAAGCCCATAATTATTTGTCAGTATTATATATTTAATAACTTCATTGAATATTATACTAACCCCTTTGTACAGCGTTGACAGCCATTCGTAACTTATTTTACCCTTTTGTTCCAGTAGGACATTTGAAAGTGTGGGTGCTTGCCCCAGCCTTGGACAATCCCGATCCCAATTTGGCTTACTATTACGACTTTACTCAAAGTATTGAAGAATATACCCGCGTTTTTGAACAATTGGATTTACCATGGAAATGGCAACCGGTTTCATTGGAAACCTATAAAACCATTGTACAAGAAATTGCACATGAAAGAGCAAAGGGAATTTACTTTCCTGTTGTTTTAAATTTATGTGATGGAGATGAAATCAATGGCGCGCCTGGTGTTTCTGTCATAAAAGCCTTAGACGCCAAGCAATTGGTGTATACGGGTGCCAACGATTATTTTTACGATATCACTACTTCTAAAATTCCAATGAAAGAAGCCTTTGATATAGCCGGCGTACCTACACCAAAATGGGAAGCCATCAGAACCAATGAAGTGAATGTGCAGGAAGTGATTGAAAATTTAGGTAGCCCTGTAATTGTAAAGCCTGCTGTTTCTGGAGGTAGTTTAGGAGTGGGTGTAAAAAATGTAGTTGACAATGCTGCTGATTTAAAAATTCAGTTGGCAAAAATGTTTGAAGGCTACAGAGGCTGGAACCTAGCCTCAGATGGTATCTTAGCAGAAGCCTTTATTGAAGGACCTGAATATACAGTAATGATTGTAGGAAGTCATACACATCCAGAATATGCAAAAATCTATCCTCCTATAGAAAGAGTGTTTCACGCCTCCCTTCCCGAAAAAGAAAAATTTTTATCCTTTGATCGTTTATGGGAGATTTATGAAGAAGAAACACCGATGCCCCAAGACGAAAATTTTTATCAATACCAATTAGGTGATGAGTCTATTCAAATGGCAGTTCAAAAAGTTTCTTGGGATGCCTATGTGGCTTGTAATGGAACTGGATATACAAGAGTAGATGTTAGAATAGATAATAAAACTGGCGTACCTTATGTTTTAGAAGTGAATGCACAATGCGGCATCAGCGAAGATGAAAACTTTACCTCTATTGGTGCTATCTTACGTTATGCCAATCAAAGTTTTACCGAACTAGTCATTCATATTATTAATGACGCATTTGCTAGAAGAAAAAAATAAAATTATGCGCCCGCTTCCTATATTAAACCGTCCTGAAAGTTTTAAAGATTTAAAAATTTGTGTACTACAACCAGACTATTCTACTTCTGGAGTAGATTACCAATATTACGATCCTAAGCGAGACCTATCGGCCATTATGCCAGAAGCGCATATTGATCATGTATTTCTAAACAAGCTCAGTACCTATCAGCAATTAAAAGATTTAAAGGACAAGCAGTACGATATCTATATTAATTTATGTGAGGGTTATTTGGAATGGAAAGTGCCTTCTATAGATGTAATTATAAGTATGGACCTATTAGGCCTGCCTTATACGGGGCCCAATGCCAATTTGTATGACCCACCCAAAACCATCATGAAGTATTTGGCTTTTTGTGAAGACGTGGTCACCCCTGCGCATGTATTGATAGAATCTATGGATGATTTAGATCAATTGCCTGGCAGTTTAAAATTTCCGTTATTTGTCAAGCCCGCTAAAGCGGGAGATAGCCTAGGCGTAGATGATGCATCTAAAGCAAATAATACGGAAGATTTGATTGTAAAAGTTAATAGTATAGTGGCTGAATTTGGTTCGGCCTTAGTAGAGGAATACATTGATGGCCGTGAATTCACGGTGCTCGTTTGCGGCAATGAAGATGGAAAAACTTGTACCAGTTTTGTACCCGTAGAATATATTTTTCCAGCAGGATTTAGTTTTAAAACCTATGCTTTAAAAACTTCCGAATTGCATCCAATGGCCAATATCCCAGTGACGGATACTGCCTTGGCTACAAAATTAAAAAATATTGCAGAACAGGTATTTATGTCTTTCAATGGCGTGGGTTATGGAAGAATGGATTTTAGAATGAATGCCAATGGAGAGATTTTCTTTTTAGAAATAAATTTCACTTGCTCTGTTTTTTACGCAGCGGGCTATGAAGGATCTGCTGATTATATTTTATTGCATGATGGCATTGGACAAAGAGGATTTTTAGAAAGAATAATTATCGAAGGGATGGCTAGGTACCGCAAAAAAGAAAAATTATTTACCATCAAGGGTAATGCTATTGCCGGCTATGGCATGTATGCCAATAGAGACTTAGCTAAAAATACTTTGTTGTTTAAAGGAGAAGAAAAATCACAAAGAATTGTAAGTAAACAATTTGTAGATGAAAACTGGGACGAGCGTGAAAAATTAAATTTCAGAAGATATGCCTATCCCATTGGTGCTGATGTTTATATTTTATGGGACTTGCAACCAGAAGAATGGTCGCCGCAAAATCATCACTGCGATGCCAACTGTACTTATAAAGGATTGAATTTATACATTAATAGAGCCATTCAAAAAGGCGAAGAACTTACTTTAGATTATGGTAGCTTCCTAGATGAAACCATGGAGCCTTTTAATTGCAATTGCGGTTCTCCCAAATGCAGAGGCCTCATTAAGGGCACTGCTAAAATCAAAGGATAAGCCTGAATGTTTATATATAACAATTTTTCGTATCTTAATAGCAACGATTGTTAAGTATGGGAAAAATTCATCCAGCAGCTTTTATTGAACCCTTCTCCCTTTTTTGGTGGCAATGTATTATTATGGTTATACTTGTCATAATCATTGTAGTAAGATTACCCTTGCATTTTAAAAAAATTCAACCTAAGACTTACGCTAATTTTATTGCCTTATTTTTTGGCATCAATTATATTGTAGAAAATTATTACAATTACGCAACAGGCTATTGGAACTTACAACAAAGCCTACCTGTACATTTATGTAGTATTAGTTATTTTTTATGCATAGCCACGCTCATTAATTATAGGCAATGGTTGGCCGAATGCCTCTACTATTGGGGTATAGCGGGCGGTATACAATCTTTATTGACGCCTGAATTTACGGTAGGTATGGAAGGTTATAATTTTTATGCCTACTTTATAGACCATGGTGGTATGCTATTAGTCATTACTTATATGATTGTTCATTTGAAATTTGTACCCCGACCAAAATCTTGGTTATGGGTAATGGGCTATACGCAATTAGTAGCTATTGGCGTAAGTATTGTTAATTATACTGCGGGTGCTAATTATATGTATCTGTCGGCTAAGCCTGAAGTAAGTAACCCTTTTGTGATTGGAGAATGGCCTTATTATATTTTAGTATTAGAACTAGTGGCCTTAATACATTTCTGGGTTTTATACCTGCCCTTCGCTAAAAAAAATAAACAAGCTATTAAAGCAGAAGCTTAATTGAACTTGCAAGAGTATTAATTAGTATCTAGTTGTGATAACATATAATTCTAAAGCTCTTCAATTCTTTTAGCCTTATCATCTATCACTAAATCGAAATTGGGTTTAGTAGGTCCTCCATTAGGGTCGTAGCCTGTAATTAAATCATGAAACTTACAGCCCCATTTATTGAGCTGTTCTAAAGTAAGGCCTCTTAAATCACGCTTCGAACTCTCTCCCCTGCCAGTCCAATAGGTAATATGCCAACCTTCATCGTAGAGTTTATTAATCTTTGCCACATTTTCAAAATTAGGCTCGGCCAACTCATATACTCTTTTATCTGTATAAAAGCAGATGGTTTCATCTATATCAATTAATGCTTTCTTGGAACCAAACCTTTTAGACTCAATCATTGTTATCTATTTTAATTATTAACTATTGCAAATTTAGATAGTTTCTATAAATTACACCGTTGAAATTATAATTAAGCCTAAATAACTCTACATGCGTATTCTCCTTTTATCTGTTTGTATTTTATTACAACAATTCGTTATCGCTCAATCAAGTACTGAGCCCCTTATTCGTACGGATAAAATTACTATTGCTAGAGATACTTATGGAGTGCCGCATATTTTTGCTCCTACCGACCCAGAAGTAGCCTATGGCTTGGCCTGGGCCCATGCCGAAGACGATTTTACCACCATTCAAACACTAATATTAACAGGCAAAGGAAAGGTAGCTACTTATTTAGGTACTAAAGGAGCATCTGTTGATTATGTATTTGGCTTATTGAATACAAAGGCTATTGTGCTAGAACAAATAAATAGCCTAGATCCTAAATTTATTTTACTGGTGAAAGGTTATTTAGCAGGCTTAGAAGCTTTTGCCAAAGCACATCCTGATAAGGTTTTAAATAAACATGTATTTCCAATTAGTATTGAAGACTATTTAGCTACTACTGTTTTTTCAGTAGCCGTTTTTTGTGGAGTGGATAGATCCTTACCTAAAATACTGAATGGTTCTATTGCACATTTAGCAGGTATGACAGGCGAAGGCTCTAATACGATTGCAGTGCATTCAAGTAAATCTACAACGGGCGAAAATATGTTGGTGATTAACGCACATCAACCCATTGAAGGCTATACTGCCTTTTATGAAGCACATTTACAAAGTGAAGAAGGCTGGAATATCTTAGGCGGTTTGTTCCCAGGCGCTCCCTTAATTTTTCATGGTACTACCCCTAATTTAGCATGGGCACATACCGTTAACTTTCAAGATAAAATAGATATCTACCAATTAGAAACCGACAAAGCACATAAAGGACAATATAAAGTAGATGGTGAGTGGCTTGCACTTGAAAAAAGAAAAATTAAAATAAATATCAAGGGCATTCCTTTTCCTATTTCTAAAATGGCTTACACTTCTATTTACGGACCTACTGCTAAAACCCCTGAAGGAAAATATTTTTCAATGCGTTTACCTGCCCTTATGGATGCAGGCGCTTTGCAACAATGGTATGCGATGAACAAGGCTACTAATTTTACTGAATTTAAAACAGCAGTGGCACAGAACCATTTAGCTATGTTTAATATTATGTATGCCGACAAACGTGATACTATATTTTATATCTCTAGTGGTAAAATGCCTTATCGTAATGCAGATACCAGTTATCATTGGAATTCAACAGTACCGGGCAATACAAGGGCAACACTTTGGACAAAGTTTAAACCTTTAAACGAGTTTCCTCAGTATACCAATCCTAAAAGTGGCTATTTAATAAACATGAATCACTCTCCATTTTTAGCCACTGCAGAAAATGAAAATTTAGATCCTAAAAAATTTGATCCTAAAGATGGTTATGAATTATACCATGACAACAGAAGTCGTCGTGCCAAGGACTTAATAGACCCTCTAGAAAAAATTTCTTACGCCGATTTAAAGCGTATCAAATTTGATCGACAATTACCATCTACTATTTTATTCCCTTATGGCTTTACAGCAGATACTATGTTTTTAGTAGATGAAAATAAATATCCAACACTGTCTCCACTTATTAAAGCTTTAAAGAATTGGGACCACAATACCAATCCTGAAAGTAAGGGAGCCCTGATTTATAATTTAGCTTATTATGAAATTCCCAAATTAATGGAAGGAAGAAAAAATGATCAACTAACCATGCAGGAAGCCATTGCTACCTATCAATATATTTATGATTTTTTAATGAAAAATTATAAGAGACTAGATGTAAGCTTAGGTGAAATGCAAAGACTAGTTAGAGGTGATGAGCAATGGCCACAAGGTGGAATGCCAGATGTTTTAGCTGCAGTGCAAACTCAACCCTATGGTGCAGGGCAAAGAAAAATGAATAGCGGTGATGCCTATATTGAATTTGTTCGCTTCCCTAAAGATGGTAGTTTACCCTTAATTGAAAGCGTGAATACTTTTGGAGCAAGCTCTAATAAAGGGGATGCACATTATGCCGACCAACGTGCCATGTATCAGGCGCAGCAAGTGAAAAAAATGAGCTTAGATAAAAACGAAGTGCTTAAAAATGCAGAGCGTACTTATCATCCTCAGTAAGTATTATAATCTTGCCGTTACAATGCTTCTATCTAAGAAGGCCTTGGTATCGTAAATGATAGTCTTATCTGAACGCTTCAGGCTTGCATAATCTAATGACTTGAAAAAATCATGGGCTACTACAAGTACAATCGCATCATATTTTCCTAAGGCAGTCACTAAATCAATACCGTGCTTATGCTTCACTTCTACCGCATTAGCATAAGGATCAAATGCATCTACCTCCATACCAGCAGCCATAAGCTGGATATGTATTTCGAAGGCTTTTGAATTTCTAATATCGGGGCAGTTCTCTTTAAAAGTAACGCCCAATAATAAAACCTTGGCTCCTTTGCTATTTATTTTATTGACTGTTAATAGTTGAACTACTTTATTTGTCACAAAAGCACTCATTTGATCATTCACATGCCTACCCGATAAAATTACTTGTGGATGATAGCCTAGGCTACTTGCTTTATGTGCCAAGTAGTAAGGATCTACCCCAATACAATGTCCGCCTACTAAACCTGGTTGAAAGGGTAAAAAATTCCATTTAGTAGCTGCAGCAGCTAATACATCCTGCGTATCAATATTCATTCGATCAAAAATCAAGGCAAGTTCATTTACAAAAGAAATATTAATATCACGTTGTGCATTTTCAATAGACTTTGCTGCTTCTGCTACTTTGATACTAGGTGCTTTATGGGTACCTGCTGTAATGATACTTGCATATAAGGCATCTACCTTATCGGCAATAGCAGTGGTAGATCCTGAAGTGACCTTGATAATTTTGGTAAGTGTATTAATTTTATCTCCTGGATTGATTCTTTCTGGAGAATAACCAACATAAAAATCTTGATTAAATTTTAATTGACTAGCTTTTTCTAAAACAGGCACACAATCTTCTTCGGTACAACCTGGATACACGGTACTTTCATAAATAACCAAATCTCCTTTTTTTAAAATACTTCCGATCATTTCAGAAGCTTTCAATAAAGGTTTTAAGTCAGGTTGTTTGAGCGTATCCACAGGCGTAGGTACTGTAATAATATATACGGTACAATTTTTTAGCTCAGTTAATTGATCGGTAAATTCTAATTGCTGCGCCGTTTGAATTTCTTCCAAAGTAGTTTCTAATGTATGATCTACTCCATTTTTTAATGCTTTTATTCTACTTGCATCAATATCAAAACCAATGACCTTGTATTTTTTTCCAAAAGCAACCGCCAAAGGCAGGCCTACATAGCCTAAGCCAATAATGGCAATTGTATCCAATGTATAAGTTGAATGAATCATTTCCAGCCAAAGTTAATGGTCTACTTAGTGATGACCATAATTTTTTTCACCGGCCGTGATGCTAAGTTTTAGCCTGTTTTGTGGAGGAGGTAAAGGGCAAGTGGCAAAGGCAGTGAAAGCACAGGGAGGATTATAGGCTTTGTTAAAATCTATTTCGGTATTGCCCAAGGCATCTGGCTTTGGAATATCGATAAAACGTCCTGCTCCATAAGTAGTTTTGCCAGCTGTTTCATCACCAAATACAATAAAAAAATTAGGTCCTCCTTCATCTATTACATCTAAAGTGTATTCTTTATTATTCATGGTAAATAACAATCGGCCAGCAGATTTTTGAGCAGTAATTTGTCCGAGTACATTGGTAATCATTAATAAATTTTGTTCTGGTTGCACTAGTACTGCTTTTAGTCTCCAATTAGAATCTACCTGGAATCGATCAATACCCTTAAATTCCTTTAAAGTGGCCGCTTGTAAATTTCTAAATCGGATACCTACTTTATCCTCACGTTTAATGACCACCCAGCTAAAATGAGACCAGTCCATGGTTTTAGCCATTTCTTCCGCTTTAAATACAGTCATAGCTTGCGCCCCTTTAACTTCTTTATTGTTGATTTTAATACTATTATTGTTTTTATTCACCCATTGCACTGAATCTCCCTCATAGATAAAATCACCTAAATAATCTGGAAATTCTTTGTTGGTATATTTACAATCCATCCCTGCTACTTTACCAAAACTGTTTACCCCTTTCTGCAACCAAAAAAGTCCTTCTAAATTTAACCATCCATTGGGTTGTTTTAGGATATTTTCTCTTTTTATATGCCAATCATTAATAGACTTGAGATAGTTCTTGCTTGACTGACTGTACAAAGCATTAAGTTGAAATGTAATTAAAAGGAGTAGCAGGTATTTTTTCATGGAATTCTATTAGCGCATTGGGTTAATTTCGCTGTAAAATTAAGCTTTTCGAACGACCTTTCTTTAGTATAGTTTTAAAAACTCTTAAAATATTTTAACAAAAATTACCCCATGTTTGTAGTAAATTTATGGAAAGAAACCATCCTTATGCATAGTAAAAAAATTATTTACACTTTATTTTTTTTATTGATACTTGGCGCTTGTACTAAAAAAGATGTGGCGGTAAACAATCCTGCCACCACTACCAATGCCGATGTCAACAATTGGATACACCAAACCATGAGTAGTTATTATTTATGGTCTACCAATATGCCGGCTGTTGCCAAAACCAACTTGAACTTAAATCCAATGAGCTATTTTACTTCCGTCTTATATGATTATGGAGCTACAGATCGTTTTTCTTGGATAGACAGTAGTTCAAGTAATTTAATCAATCAACTCAATGGAGTGAATAAAGTTTTAGGCGTGAAGATTAATGCATTTTTAGTGGACAATGCCAAACCCGATGGAGATGTCGCACTGGTCATTGCTTATGTTTTAAAAGGAAGTCCTGCAGAAAATGCAGGTTTGAAAAGAGGAGATATCATTTTATCTGTAGATGGTCAAACAGTAACGACTAAAAATTATTCCAGTATTTTACAAAATGAAACTTTGAAACTAGGATTTGGTGTTTTTACCAACAATGCCTTTTCTAGTAATGCAAAAACTTTAACCCTAACAAAAGTTGAATTGCAAACCAATCCCATTCTTACAGATACGGTGTTCAATTGGTCAGGAAAAAAAGTAGGCTACCTTGCTTATGTGCAATTTTTAACAAGTTTTGATGATAGCTTAAGGGCAGTATTTGGTCGTTTTAAATCTAAAGGCGTGAATGAACTCATTGTTGATTTGCGTTACAACGGTGGCGGCTATGTGGCCTCTGCAGACCTGCTCACCAATTTAATAGTGAAAGATTTAGGTGCCAGGGTAAACAAGGTGATGAACAAAAAAGTATTCAATGCAACTTATACCGAATATTTAAACAAACAAAATGGCAGCAGCGCCTTTGTTACTAATTTTCAAAACGAAGCCAATAATATTGGTAATTTAAACAGGGTCTTTGTAATTACTTCCAACGGAACAGCTTCGGCAAGTGAACTCATCATCAATAATTTAAAACCATTTATGGAAGTTTTCTTGGTGGGTGACCATACTTATGGAAAAAATGTGGGTTCCTTTACCATCACCGATGATAAAAAAAGATGGGACTATGGTCTGCAACCCATAACTTTTAAAATTGCCAATTCTCTAGATCAATCAGATTATGGAACCGTGAATGGATTTCTTCCCAATATTCAAGTGTCAGACAATGTATTGCCTTTTAAATTATTAGGAGACCCTGCTGAAACCCTATTGAGTAAAGCGCTCAATGTTATTGGACCTATTGCCTATAAAGCCAATAGTACGACCAACAGTCCAAAAATGATAGGTACATTAATTCAATCAGAAGCCATTGGCGATAACCGCAATTTAGACAAACATGATATGTTTGGCCATCCACCAAAGCATCCATAAAATAATTCAATATTGACAATTTGTTTTTAGTATCTTAGAATTACAAAAAACAAATTGCGCTATGAAAACCATTTACACCCTGTTTTGTTTATTTTTTGCATTAAACATACATGCACAAAATAAAACTACCAAAGTGCACATTAACCATACTGCGGTTTTTGTGATTGATATGAACAAAACGGGGGAATTTTATTCTAAAATTATTGGCCTTGAATCTATTCCAGAACCATTTCACGATGGACAACATCTTTGGTTTAAAACTGGAGAGCACAGTCAACTGCATGTCATACAAGGCTCCACTCAAAAAAAAGAATACTATAAAAATCAACATACTTGTTATACCGAGCCTGATTTTAATGTATTCATCGCAAAATTAAGAGCAGCTAATTGGCCTTTTGAAGATGTCAGTGGAAATAAAAATTCCATTACTACCCGCCCCGATGGCATCCATCAAATATGGTTGCAAGATCCAGATGGGTACTGGTTAGAAATCAACGATGATACTTATTAATTAAATCATTTCGCTATTAAAAAATATTTTTTATGAAAAAAATACAACTACTTATTTTATTTATTTTTTCTTTTACAGTCGGGCTTTTTGCTCAAGGCATCGTGAAAGAAAAACAAGTCATTAAAAGTACCATTCTAAATAAAGAAGTACATTATTCTATTTACCTACCAAGTGATTACAACGCGAGTGAACGCGCCTATCCTGTCACTTATTTATTGCACGGCTATGGAGATGCAGATGATGGCTGGATTCAGTTTGGAGAAATTAATCGTTTGGCAGACGAAGGCATTGCCACTGGTAAAATGCCTCCAATGATTATTGTTACCCCGGATGGATTTACCAGCTTTTACATTAACTCAGCAGATGGGACAATGAACTATGAAGATTTTTTTATCAAAGAATTAATCCCTCATATTGAAAAAACCTACAAAGTAAAAGCAGAGCGAAAATACAGAGGCATTGCAGGTCTTTCCATGGGTGGATATGGCGCTTTGATCTATGCTTTAAAATATCCTAATTTATTTACTGCGGCGGCTCCTTTAAGTGCCGCTGTTTGGACAGACAATGATATTATAAACTCGAATGATAATATGTACAATTCCTTATTTGGAACTACCATGGGTAAAAATTTAAAAGGGAAAGACAGATTGACTGCTGTTTGGTTGGCCAATAGCCCAATGGACATTATTGAGAAAAAAACAGTAGCAGAATTATCTACCGTAAAATATTGGATTGATTGTGGAGACGATGATTTTCTAACAGTAGGCAATGCAGCATTACATATCGCCTTGACCAATAAGAAAGTACCACATGAATTTAGAATGAGGGACGGCAGCCACAATTGGACTTATTGGAGAACAGGCATTATTGATGCGCTTTCTTTTATTGGAGATAACTTTCGTCAAAAATAAAAACAATGTCTGCTGAAATTAAAGTGTTTATCACAGGGGGTACTTTTGACAAAGAATACAATGAACTAAATGGAACTTTGTATTTTAATGAAACACATTTATTTGAAATGCTCACCCTTGGCAGAAGTAGGTTGGACTTATCCATTCATACCTTAATGCTAAAAGACAGTTTAGACTTTATAGAGGCAGATAGGCAGTTAATTGCAAGCGCTTGCAACCAAACAACTGAAAGTAAAATTTTAATTACCCATGGCACTGATACCATGACCAATACCGCCTCTTATTTAGCCAAACATTGTCCTAATAAAACCATTGTGCTAACAGGGGCCATGGTGCCCTATAAATTTGGTAGTTCTGATGGAATGTTTAATTTAGGGAGTGCGTTTGCTTTTGTTCAGGTTTTACCTACTGGTATTTTTATTGCCATGAATGGGAAAATATTTGAAGCAGATAAAGTGATTAAAAATACCAATAGAGGAGAATTTGAAAGCATCTAATTTATAAAAAAATACAGCAATGAAAACAACCAAGATTATTTATTGGATCAGCACAAGCATTATTTGCTTGTTTGCCTCTACAGCAATTTTTATGAATACCAAAATGGCCATTGACGGCGCCACCCATTTGGGCATCCCTCATTACCTTGGATTAGAAGTAAGCATTGGTCAATTGATAGGCTTGGTCTTATTAATTGTTCCTGCTGTGCCTGCAAGGTTTAAAGAATGGGCCTATGTTGGTTTTGGCATCATGTACTTAACTGCTGCGAATGCGCATATTTCGATGGGAGATCCAATGGGCAACACCATCATGGCCATCTTGTTTTTTGGCTTATTGATAATTTCTTATATCAACTTTCATAAATTACAAGTTGCTAAAAAATAAACATCCCTTTTTTGTTCTAATGCCATCTCCCATCAAAGAGATGGCATTTTTTATGCTTGCCCCATATAGAAAGCTAAGAAAATGCTAAATATTTAGTTGGATTAAAATCTTAGGCTAGTTCAAGAAGTATTGTTTAAATTAGCATTCTATGTCAAGCGACCAAGAGCTTATTATTCAATTTCAGCAATCCATCGATAAAGAAGCGGTTTTTACCCAGCTCATACGCAAGCATCAGCAAAAAGTGTATTATCAAATCAAAAGAATGGTATTGGAACACCCAGATGCGGATGATATTGCTCAATTAGTTTGGATTAAGGTTTGGAATAAATTAGATGGGTTTAAAATGGAAAGCGAGTTTACCACCTGGATATTTCGAATTGCATACAATGAAACATTGAATTATCTTGAAAAACAGAAAAAGCAAGGCAGTAGACTGTCCAATGATGACCTTTATATTTATGAAAATGCCTCCGGTAGTACCGACGAGCCAAAAACTACCGAAATTCAGATTGCGCTAGACAGTGCCATTAAACAACTACCTGAAAAACAAAGAATTGTATTTATGTTAAGGTATTTTGACAGTTGCGAATATGAAAAAATAGCGGCCATGATGGGCACCACCGTAGGGGGTGCCAAGGCCAATTTTCATCAAGCAGTAAAAAAAATTGAACGATTTGTCAAAAAGCTTTAAACTTTAACACCTAGAGACCATCCAATTAAAACAATGAAAATGCAGACAGACAAGGATTTGCTAAGGCAGGACCAGCAATGGGTTGAATCTATTATAGAAAAAGATCATTTGAATCGATTTAATTCAACCAATACAGATGCGCCAATTAATTATTTTGAATCTTTTCCTGAGCGATTGATGCAGCGTATTCAAATGGAGAAAAATAATAAAACAAAGCCTTCCTTGTTTAAAATTGTTTTCTTGCAACCCTATGGTAAAATAGCTATAGCTGCTGCTTTTATTTTGATTGTTGCTGGTACCTATTTATTTAGCACTGCCAATAAAGCAAAAACCGAAACTGTTTCTATTCAAGAAATTTCGATAGATGAAATGAAAAGTTATGTCAATAACAATGAAGCCATTGCAGAATTAGATTTCGACTATGTAATAAAAAAAGAAAATGCTTCACTTGAAAAATTAAGAGAATCTGAAATTAAAGAAATACAAAAAGCAATCATTCAATAATTTTTATATGAAAAGAATATTTCTATTAGGCTTATTTGGTTTGCTATTGATGAATGCCTACGCGCAACCTCGTCCAAATCGAAGACCACCACCGCCACCTCCAGAAGATGACCAAGAAATGTTTGAAAGAAGAGGCCCTCGTATGCAAGGAGAAGATAGAAAAGACCGCAAAGAACGCATTGAGGTTTTTAAAATTCAATTTATTACAGAAAAATTAGAATTGACTCCTAGCGAAGCGGAATCCTTTTGGCCAATCTATGAGCAATACAATAAAGCAGTCAAGGAGATTGTCAAAACTAAATCCGAAGACGAGATCTTATTTCAAGAAGCCATCTTAGTAGCTAGAAAAAAATACAAAACCGATTTAAAGCCTATTTTAAAAACAGATGAGAGAGTCAATGATGCTTTAAAAATAGAAAGAGAATTTTTAAATAAAATTCGCTTTGAAATGAATAAAAGAAGAGGTTTTTAATAAAAAAATGCCCATTTGCACCCAAAAGCGCCTCTAGTATACACTAGGGGCGCTTTTATTTTATAGCTTAGTTTTCGTATATTACAGATTATAATTAAATATGTTTTTATGAAAAAAATTGCGGTATTTATTGGACTAGTGGTACTAGGCATTGTGGGTGTAGTTTTATTTAAAACTTTTTCCAATACTCCAGGTCCACATCAAAAAAGTAATGAGCTAACTCCTTTGACCAAAGAAGCCATTGCGCACATGACTGAGTCCATTCAAATTAAAACGGAGACCCCCAATGATGCTTACGAATTTGATACCGCTACTTTTTTTGCCTATAGAAAATTTTTAGAAAAGTCCTACCCATTGGTACATAAAAATTTACCGCGCACGGTGATAGATAGTTTCAATTACATCTACGAATGGAAAGGAACCGATACTGGTATATTACCCATGGTCTTAATGGCACATTACGATGTAGTGCCGGTAGAAGGTTCTGCAGTGAAACTTTGGCATGCCGCTCCTTATGGAGGAGAAGTGAAAGAAGGATATATCTGGGGCAGAGGTGTCATCGATGACAAATCCAGTATGATTGAAATTTTAGAGGCAGCCGAAGCTCAATTGGCTAAAGGATTTCAACCCAAACAAACTATTTTACTTTGCTTTGGTGCCGATGAAGAATCAAGTGGTAGAGGCGCTACTGCCATGGTGAAATATTTTAAATCTAGAAACCAAAGATTTGACATTGTAGTGGATGAGGGTGGTGAAATTTCTACAGAAGATATGATAGAGGTGAAAAGACCTATCGCCTCTATCGGCGTGGGAGAAAAAGGCTATGTCACTTTAATTTTAACTGTTCAGATAGCAGGTGGACATTCTTCCATCCCTGTTAAAAGTACCGCTATTGATATTTTAAGTAAAGGCTTGTATCAATTGAGACAAAATCAAATGCCTGCCAAATTAACACCGCCCATTAGAGCTTACTTAGAAAGAGTAAGTAGTTACACAGAAAATTTTGGTAAAAAAATGGCTTTGTCCAACTTATGGCTTTTTGAAAAACAAGTGCTGAGCTCAATGGCTGATGCACCTAGTAGCAATGCCATGGTAAGAACCACCATTGTGCCCACGATCATCAATAGTGGTGTTAGAGACAATGTGATCCCAACTTATGCAACCGCCTATGTGAATAGTAGAATTTTACCGGGTGAGACACAGAAAGACGTCTACAATTTTGTAGAAAAAGCAGTGAATGATACCAATATTAAAATTACTTACTACAATAATTATAGTACCATGCCTTCGCCTACCACAGACATCAATAGCAAGGCTTTTAAAAGAGTGGAAAATGCCATCAATGCCATTGTGGATGATGTGATAGTAGCGCCCATGGTGATGTTAGGTGCTTCTGATTCTAGAAACTATAGAGAAGTGAGTGATGGGGTAATCAATTTCACACCCATTACCAATGGCAAAGGTTACCATGGTATTGATGAACGCATGCTAGTGACTGATTTTCAAAAAGGTATTAACTTTTTTAGTTTGTTAATTCAAGGTTCAAAATAAATTTTATGAAAAGAAGCCATCGTATTTGCTTGTTGCTTGTATTAATTTTTTTTAAAATGAACATGACTATGGGACAATTCAAACCCTTGTACAGTGTAACGCCCAACGAAAAAAAACATGAAAACCAAGAAGCCTCAAGTAGGCAATCTGGGATACTGATCATTGAAAAAGTTTCCTCCCCTGCTTATCAATATTATAGAGCAGGCAATGACAATGAAAAAAGACCCTGTGTGATTGTATGTCCTGGAGGTGGCTATTTTATTTTAGCTGCCGGTCATGAAGGTTCCGATGTAGCTGAATTTTTTAATAGTATTGGTATCAACGCACTAGTTTTAAAATACCGTATACCCAATGCAGACAATCAAATGGATAAAACCATTGCACCCTTACAAGATGTTCAACAAGCCATGTATTTGTGCAGATTGAACGCAGCCAATTGGGGCATTGATGCCAAAAAAATTGGGGTCATGGGCTTTTCTGCAGGAGGACATTTAGCAGCAAGCTTAGCTACGCATTATGCCGATGTAAAAATTAGTAACCCTGAAAATATATCTTTAAGGCCCGATTTTCAAATTCTTATCTATCCTGTGATTAGTTTTCAAAGTTTTGGTCATGGCGGCTCTAGAAACAGTCTTATTGGGCCAGTCATGAGCGAAGAAGCCATTCATTATTTTAGCAACGAAGAACAGATCAATACTTATTCACCACCTGCTTTTTTGGTGCATGCTAAAGACGATGATGCAGTGCCTGTAGCGAATTCAACCATTTATGCGAAAACGCTTCAAATGAACAAAGTGCCTGCCGAAATTTATTTGTATGAAAAAGGGGGGCATGGTTTTGGGATGAAAAACCCCACCAGTGAAGTGTATTGGCCAAATTTATTGAAGGATTGGTTACACAAAAATCAAATTCTTTAATAAATTGTTATACTATTATACTCCCGAATTCTATACTGAAAAGGGTTTTAAATTTTTAAAAAAATATATATGCGTTATTTAGTTGTCACTTTAGCTGTTTTTGTTTGTTTGAATGTAGCTGCTCAAAAAACCATTCTAATTAAGTGTGGTAAATTATTGGATAGCAAAACAGGCATGGTCACTGAAAAACAAAATATTTTAATCAAAGGCAATCAAGTCGTATCTATTAGTGCTAGTGCAGTGCCTGCAGATTCTATCATAGATTTAAGTAATTATTTTGTCATGCCAGGCATGATTGATTGTCATACCCATGTGCTTTTGCAAGGCGACATCACTTCAGAAGATTATGATGTACAAGCATTGAAAGAATCTATCCCCTATAGAACCATCAGAGCCACCAAGAGTGCTGAAAAAGCACTGATGAATGGATTTACCACCATTCGTGATTTAGGCACAGAGGCCGCTGGATTTGCAGATGTGGATCTAAAAAAAGCCATCAATAAAGGTGTGATCAGCGGCCCAAGAATGATTGTTTCTACTTTAGCCATGAATACCACCGGGCATTACCCAATTAAAGCATCAGATTATGCTTGGGAATTACATCTTCCAAAAGGGGTAATAGAAATCACTGGTGCAGATGAAGCCAGAAGAGCAGTAAGACAACAAATAGAACAAGGTGCCGATTGGATTAAAATTTATGCAGATCGTGGTTATTACCGTTTAGCAGATGGATCCTTTAGGTCAATTCCTAATTTCACTACAGAAGAAATAAAAGCGATTGGCGATGAAACTATCACCAGTAGAAAAAAATTAGCGGCACATGCCATGACTAGAGATGGTATTTTAGCTGCCATCAATGCAGGTGCTTCCACTATTGAGCATGGAAGTGGCATGGATGAGGAATGCATGCGTGTAATGGCAGAGAAAGGAATTTACTGGTGCCCTACTTTATTTGTGAACGAATTTGTTGCAGAAGGAAGAGCCAAACTAGGAAGCCCTATTAATTTATATTTTCAACAATCTATTCAAGCTACTTTTAAAAAGGCCATTAAGATGGGTGTGAAACTAGCTTATGGAACCGATATTGGTGGTTATGATTGGAACTTAGCTCAAGCCAAAGACTTTACCTATTTTGTTGAATGGGGATTAAGCCCTGCACAAGCCATTCAAACGGCTACTACTACTGCTGCAGAATTATTAGGCATGCAAGGAAAAATAGGGGAAATCAAAGAAGGTAGTTTTGCCGACATTATTGCCTTAAAAAAAGATCCAACCAAGGACATTAGCGCTTTACAAAATGTAGACTTTGTAATGAAAGACGGAAAAGTTTATAAGCATTAATAGGAGTTAGGCTTTTACTTTACTTCCCTTAAATCCAAAATAAGCAACCACAACGAAAGCGATGAGTGGGACTATATAACCCATTTGTATATTACCTGTGGCATCGCTAATCAATCCAAAAATTCTGGGAAGTACCGCACCTCCAACAATCGACATCACAATCAAGCTGCTGGCCATTTCTGTATCCGGCCCTAGCTGCTGAATACCTAAGGAAAAAATGGTGGGGAACATGATGGACATGAAAAAGCAAATGCCTATCAATGCATAAATGGTCATTAGACCTTGGCCAAAAATAGCCACTAAGCAAAGTAGTATACAAACAACCGCATAAGAAGCGAGTAAGTTTTCGGGCTTAAAATATTTCATTAATACCGTGCCTAAAAATCGGCCCAATAAAAAAGCTAGGCCTCCAATACTTAAATAATCGGCGGCTTGTACTTCTGAAATTTGAGCAGACTGTGTAGCATATAAAATAAATAAACTAAGTACACATACTTGTGCGCCTACATAAAAAAATTGTGCTATGACCGCCCATGTTAAATGGGAATGTCTAAATGTTTTTAAAATGGTTTGATTCGCAGTAGATTCATTTTTATCTCTAATGTCTGGTAGCTTAATTTTAAAAAACAAAAAGGCTATAAATAAAAGTATAATGCCTAAAATGGTATAGGGTGTTTTAACCGTATAGGCTTCAGCCGCCAAGGCTGCTTTTTGAGCAGCAGCCGTCATAGTGCCTAATTCTTCATTAGTATAGCCCTTGGTTAAGATTATTCTTGCCCCAATGGCTGGCGCCAAGGCAGCGGCCAATCCATTGAAAGATTGCGCTAGGTTTAGTCTTTGGGTAGAAGTACTAGGGTCGCCTAAGGAAGAAGCATAAGGGTTAGCCGCTGTTTCTAATATAGTTAAACCACAGGCAATTACAAATAAGGCAAACAAGAAGTAATTATAAGATTGGTTATTAGCCGCAGGTACAAACAGAAATGAACCTACAGCAAATAATAAAAGGCCCGCAATGATACCTGTTTTATAGCCCCATCGTTTCATTATGTAGCCTGCAGGCAAAGCCATAAAAAAATAAGCCACAAAAACCGAGGAGTCTACCAAGGTGGACTGTGTGGTAGTTAAGGTAAATGACTTTTTTAAATGTGGGATTAAAATGGGATCTAAATTGTGGGCAAAACCCCATAAAAAAAACAAGCAAGTAATTAATACAAAAGGAATTAGATCAGATTTTGATTTTTGCATGTTTTTATAAATTATATTTAAATATAATCTATCCATTAGATTTGAACAAAAAAGATCGCATTAGCCTATTTTAAGCTAGGTAAGCACTAAATTTGGTAACATTAAAAAATTTAACCCTTTACAATGAAAAAATTACTACTTAGTTTGTTAGGCGCTTTTGTCTTATTTGTAAGTTTCGCCAAGACGCCTAAAAATCCAACGCGCGACTTTTATATCATTCAAATTTACCATTGTACTACGCCTACTCAAATTGCTAATATAGATACGTATTTAAAAAATACCTACCTACCTTATTTACATCAAAACAGTATTTTAAAAGTGGGTGTGTTTGCTCCCTTAGACAATGATACTGCTATAGATAAACGTTTATATGTATGGATTCCCTTAAAATCAATCAATGAATTAGATGTATTGGATCAAAAGATTGAAAAATTAGATCCCATGGGTAAGGATGCAGTCATTCATTTAGAATTAGCGGACAGCAGTTTGCCTTACAATAGAATTGAAAAGATTTTAACTAGAGCTTTTAAATTTCAACCTAATTATGCTACTAAATCTAGCTTAACTAAATCTAGTAGTCGTGTGTACGAATATAGGAGTTATGAAAGTGCTACCGAAAACTTACATTTAAGAAAAGTGCACATGTTCAATGAGGGAGGAGAAGTGCCTCTTTTTGAGCGTCTTAATTTTAACGCTATTTTTTATTCTAAAGTAATTGCAGGTAGTAGAATGCCCAACTTAATTTACATGACCAGCTTTAACAATATGGATGACCGCAATGACCATTGGAAAGCTTTTGGTGCAGATGCAGTTTGGAAAAAAATATCTGTAGCCCAGGAGTATTTAAAATCTGTGAACAGAAACGAAACTGTACTTATGAGTGCCCGTGATTACGCCGATTTTTAATCGACCAAAGCAAGACCCATTAATTTTACCAATTCCAATTGCGCATTACAAAGTTGATATTGATATAGTAATTGATTCAATAAAGCCCTTTGATAATCCGCATTGGTGGAAGTTAGTTCAATAGGGGTAGTGGTGCCATTTTTTAATTTACTTACACTTAATTTTTGTGCTAATGCAGCTTGCTCAATTTGAGAAGCTGCATTTTTTATTCTGCTCTCATTGCTATTTATATCAATTAAGGCTGATTGAATGTCTTTTTCAAAGTCATGTAATTGAGCAACCACGCCAGTTTCATTTAAAGCAACGGTTCTTTCTTGTATCTTAATTTGTTGCTTAATCTTTCCTCCATTGAATAAAGGCATAGAAAAACCTATGCCCGCATTGTAATTAAAACGAGGGTCATTGATCTGAGGTAAATAACCATTTCTAGAGCCTACACTTGCTTTTAAACCGATCAATGGCTGTTTGTATAATTTAGCAATGGCCACTTCTGCCTTGGATAGATTCACTTTTTCTTTAGCAATGGCCAAGCTTGGATTATTTTGTATGGCCATTTGTAAGGCTTCGTCAAAACTATAATTTTTAAGCGCGATGGTCAATTGTCCTTCTTGAATCTTGTTCACGCCTGTTGCATAATTTAACAGGTTTAATAATTTTTTCAAGTTGGTCTCCAAATCTATTTTGCGATTATTTTCATTGTCAATCTTTGATTGAATGGTGAGCAGGTCTAATTGAATGGCATTGCCATTTTTTAATTGTACTTCCACTACTGATTTGTTTTCAGTCAATAATTCGACCACTTGATTTTGTATATCGATGGCCTTTTTTGCATAGATAATTTGATAATACAATTGGCTTATTTGAAAAAACAAACTATGTTTTAATTGTTCTGCCACATGTTTAGAAGTTTGTACCTCTAATTTTGCTTTTTCAATATTAGCGGCTAAGCGGCCAAAATCAAATAAAGTATAGGAACCATTCAAAGCACCTGATACATTGTGTTCTGGGGCAAACTGAAAAGTTTTATCACCAAAGGGAACTTCAATTTTTGGTTGCATATAAGCATAGCTGGCATCTAATGTCAAATCGGGATATTTATTCAATTGCGTCAATGCCAATTTAGCTTCAGCCATTTGAACAGACTGTTGCACTTCCTTTACTTTAGGGAAATAGGTCAAGGATTGATTTAATAGATTTTTAAGTTCTCCATTGATTAAATTTTGAGCATGGGCATGGGTGAAATGCAACACGACTAATAACAATAAGATTAATTTTTTCATAACTCGTTTACTTTAAATTGTAAGCACTTTATATTTAATGCGCTTCCGCTGCGGCTTCTGCTGCAGCCTTATCCATTTTTTTACTAGTTCGAAGGAAAAATACCAGTGGTATCACCACGATAAAGAATATACCCACCAACCTAAACGTATCTAAATAAGATAAATAATAGGCCTGTCTATCTACCGACATATCAATCATTTTATAGGCCCTTTGAGCAGCCCCAGGCAAATCTCCGGTTTTGGCTACAATGCCTTGGGTAACCGCTGTCACTCTTTCCTGCCAAGCTGCTCCATCTGCTGGCATATGTGCAATTAAGTTAGTACGGTGTTGGAAATACTGTCTAGCTACATAATTATTAGCCATGGCAATACCAAAGGCACCACCCAATTGACGTATCATATTGTTTAAGGAAATGCCTGCCGCATAATCCTTAGGGGCTAAACCTACCACGGCTTGGTTAATTAAAGGCAATTGACTCAATGAAATGCCAAAGGCTCTGATTAATAAAGGCCAGAAAAAATCCCATTTACCCGCATCTAAAGGCATAGTAGCGCTATAGAAAGCATAGACAGCAAACAAACTAAAACCAACAATCACAAAGGGAATAGGCGATACCCCTTTACTCATTAATTTTCCAATAATGGGCATCATGATCACACCCGCTAATGTGGGTGGTAATAAGGAGATGCCTGTTTCAAAAGCAGTATAGCCCATGATTCTTTGCGCAAGCACTGGATACACAAATACCGAAGTAAATAAACCAAAGCCGGCCACAAAAGTAAAGATGGTAGTGAACGCCAAGTTTCTATTTTTAAGTACCCTTAAATTCACCGCGGGTTGTTTGATATTTAATTCATACAGTATAAAGGAGATTAGACCAATCACTGCAATACCAGAGCAGTAACGAATGGTTTCACTATTGAACCATTCTTCCGATTCTCCTCTTTCTAGTACATATTGCAAACATCCAATACCTGCCGCGAGTAGCATAATACCGGTATAATCTATCTTAATGGCATCCTTGCCCTTGCCCTCTCCTTCTTTTTTATCAATAAAGGTGAAGGATAAAAAAGTGGCAATAATTCCAATAGGAATATTAATGGTGAAAATTAAAGGCCAACTATTGTGTTCAATGATCCAGCCTCCTAAAGTGGGTCCCAAGGTGGGACCGAGTACAATACCCATACCAAATAAGCCTGCTGCCATGGGCCTGTCCTTGGGTTCAAAGGCATCAAATAAAATGGCTTGTGAAGTAGACAATAATGCGCCACCTCCAATACCTTGTACAAATCTCCAAATAATTAATTCAATTAAACTATCCGACTGGCCACATAAATAAGAAGCCACTGTAAAAATAATCATCGAGACGATGTAATAATTTTTACGGCCAAAATATTCTGCTAAAAAACCAGTCAGTGGAATAATAATAACATTCGCAATCGCATAAGCAGTAATGACCCAACTCACATCTTCAATGCTTACACCTAAACTTCCCGAAATATCATTTAGAGCAACATTTACAATAGAAGTATCGATCAACTCCATAATGGCAGCTGATACAGTGGTAATTACAATGATGGTTCTTGCTAAGCCTTTAAGCGCTGCCATTCAAACTATTTGTCAACGGTGATAAATACACTCATTCCTGCTCTTAATTTATTTTTAAAAGCAGCTTGATTGTTAATGGCAATTTTTACAGGAATACGTTGTGTTACTTTAATAAAGTTTCCACTTGAATTATCGGGAGGTAGTAATGAAAATTTCGCACCTGTTGCATCACTTAAGCTTACGATGGAACCTTCTATAGCTAGATCTGCAAAGGCATCTAAGCGAATATTTACTTTTTTACCTTCTTGTAAACTCTCTAATTGACTTTCTTTGAAATTGGCTACAATCCAATAGCTGCTGTCGTTTACGATAGAAAACAAAGGCGTACCTGCTTGTACAAATTGTCCGATATTAATATTCTTCTTTCCAATTTTACCAGCACTTGGTGTGAGAATCTTGGTATACGATAATTTTAATTCAGTTTCTTTGATTTTAGTTTTCTTCATATCAATCATCGCCAAGGCTCTGTTGACATTCTCTTTTAAGACGGTAATTTTATTATTGGCGGTAGCTAATTCAGTTTGTGCATTGCTCAACTCTTGATTAGAAGAAGACAATTGATATTCAGTTTCTTCCAATTGCTTTCTGGTGATAGCTTGTTCTTTAAATAAATTTTGATCGCGGGTTAAATCGTTGGTCGATTTTTTTTGTTTGATGGTTCTTAAATCAATCACACCCTTATTATTTTTTAAAGATAAGATGGCATTGTCTAACTGCGCTTTGGCATTAGATACTTCGGCAGCTGATTGTTGTAAATCTGCTTTTTGTTCCTCCAATTGCATTTGTAATTCTGCATCGTCAATTTCGGCCACCAATTGATTTTGTCCCACAGAATCATAGTCTTTAATGGAAATGGTTTTCACATATCCTCCTATTCTGGTTAAAACAGGCACAATTGAAGTTTCTATTTGTGCGTTATCGGTGGTTTCGTGTGTTATTGAAAAAACAACTTTTTTACCCCCAAAATAAAGGGCTACGACTAATAAAGTACCAATAACTACTTTACGAATATTGGCTTGTTTTTGCTTTTTTTGCTCCTCCATAATATTATAATAATTAATATATTAAATGAGGCCACAAGGTACTATTATTATGTTAGACTCAAATCATTATGGAATTATCTCTATATGATATTCCTGAATCAGGCCCGGGTTTTCAGGTGTTAAAGTAAAGGCCAATTTGATTTTTTTATCTTGACATTGAATGATACAATAGCCCCTCATTTGATTTTCTGGAACCATTTCACCCACCGATATAATTTCACCTGCTTCTTTTAAAATCGCTGCTGCTTGTTTTTTCAAAGTTTCAATAGGATAATCTTCAAAAAAGTTCTCTGCAAAAATTGGTAGGCTAGAAGTGAAATTAGGAAGCATAGAAACTAATTGTACTTTCCTTTTCTGTAATATAGGAGAAACACTAATGGCTCTTGGTTTTAATTTGGCTAATTGTACAATGGTATCTAAAACCGCAATGTTAATCTCTGAAGTGGGCGCATAAGTAACATTGGCAAATAAAATAACGCCAATACCATACTGAGGCATAATACGCCAGTTACTACCAAAGCCAGGTAGGCCACCACTATGACCCACGCTGTTTCTACCTAAGGCGTCATGCATCCAAGTTAATCCGTAAGTATAACTACTAGTGGTAGCTAATTTACGACCGCTTGGATAAGTATAATTAGGCATTAAAGCAATAAATTTAGAAGACTGATGCATTTCTCTTATACTACTTCTTTTTACTGGAAAAGTTTCCCCATCATTTCTTTCTGGCCAAGCCATTTCATGAAGAGCTAGATACTTACTAAACATATCAATAGAAGTAATCATACCCCCCATGGCACCATAAATACCATCATGCAATAAAGTTTCCTTTCTCCAATTATTATTTATGTACCTATATCCATTGGCTAAAGTTTTTTCTGGCACATTGGCAAATTCATAAGTAGTTTCATTCATGCCAATAGGTACTAAAATATTTTTCTTGATATAAGCATCATAAGTTAAGCCCGATACTTTATGAATAATATATCCAAGCATGGTAAAGCCTAAATTAGAATACTCATATTCTAAACCAGCTGCATTGGAAAAAGAAATGCCTGCTTTAATTAATTTCAATAACTCTGCTTCGGTATCCGCTAATTGTCTGTCTCCCCAAGGATTGTCTTCCGGGAAACCCGCGCTATGACTCATTAAATGTCGAATGGTAATAACAGGTGCGTCCTTCGTTAAACCCTGGCCTTTTAAAGCAGGAATATACATTTCAACAGGATCATCTAAATGCAATTTGCCCTGGTCTCTTAATTGAAGTATTGCTAAGGCTGTAAAACTTTTAGACATGGAAGCTATTCTAAACATAGAAGAAGAACTGGCTGGAATTTTTTGTTCCAAATTCGCATAACCGCCGCTACTTTTAAAAACTAAATTACCATCTACTACTATACCAAAAGCATAACCCGGAAAATGATGGGCTTCTGCATATTTCTTGATCATCTCTTCCGCAATAGGAAAAGTGGTAGCAATGCGATTATTTCTTTCCGCGTCCTGATAAGTAGCTGGTGAAAAACTCGCAGGCGTTTGTGCTTGAGCTGTTTGATTTACTAGTTGTATACTCAATACAAAACTTAGTAAAATAATAATGCGGTTCATTTTTATATTTTTCATACTATTATTTATAATGCTATTTATGTTATATTATAAAGTCTTTATTTTATTGGAAGGTTATAATTGTATCTGTTGATTTTTATTTATTAAATTTTCTATTGATAAATTCAAAAGTAGCTTCATCTACTTGAAGCCAACTCTTATATAACAAGAAGCCATGAATTTCATCGGGGAAAATAATTTCTTCCACATCTACTTTTTGTCTTCTTAACTGTTGAATCATATGAATAGTTTCAGCAAAGGGAACGTTTCTATCATCGTCTCCATGAATAAATAATACGGGGCTTTTCCAACCCTTGGCAGTAAATACGGGAGAAGCTTTATAGGCTACTTGGCCAGCAGCAGGAAATCGTAAGCTATCATACCAAGGAGCGAAATTAGGCTCTTCATCGTTCCAATTATGTACCCCATGAATATCAACGCCCGCTGAGAATAAATCAGATCTTTTAGATAAACCATGTGCCGTTAAATAACCGCCATAGCTTCCACCCCATAGTCCAATTTTCTTAGCATCTACATCGGGTCTGGCTTTTAAATATTCACCAGCACCTATTAAATCATTTACTTCTGTACCGCCCGCCATACCATAGTTGGCTGCCTCTCTAAATTTTAAACCATATCCAATACCAGATCTATAATTCAAAGCCATTACAATATAACCCTGGCTAGCAAAGTATTGATTCACTGCATAAGCATTAGAGTAATAAGAGCTATAATTAAATCCTTCTAGCATTTGTCTACGACTTCCTCCATGTAAAAAAATCAGGGCTGGATATTTTTTACTAGCATCATAATTAGCAGGCAAAAATAATTGAGCAGGTGCACTAAAGCCATCCGTCGCTTTTACTAAAACGGTTTTAGGGTTTACTAAGTTCGTAGGGAAATTAGTAGGGAATAAATTAGCTGCTAAAGTTTGTTCATTTCCACCAGACTGAAACACAGGCCAAGAAGGCTTGGTAGCGCTTGCTTGTAAATACACTAAACCATTGTTTACGATTACTGGATTGTATTCAATTTTATTTCCTTTGGTTAAAATAGTAGCATTACTTGTAGCAGGATCTACAGACCATATATGTCTTCTATTGCTATCACTAATATTAGTTACATAAAAAATAGTTTTGCCATCGGTACCTAAGCGCATTGTTTCTACTTCTCCCATTCCAGGTGTTAAATGATTTATTTTTTTTGTATTGGGTTCAATGCTATATAAATGCATCCACCCTGTTTTTTCCCAAGGGAAAATAATATAATTATTATTTGTCCAAATTAATTGTGTGGCTACTGCAGGTAAATCTCCCACAAATTTAGAGCCTGCACCTTCGTCGGCTTTAAATAAGGTATAAGCTTTATGGGTAGCAACTTCAGCTAGTCTTATCTCCCAGGGCTGATCAGCAGTAGGTCTTGGCGTAAAGCCAATTTCATATTTAATATTCACCGTTCTTAGAAAAGCAATATGCGTTCCTTCTTTATTCCATACTGGATCTGAATCATTATAAGTAGAAGCGTCTATAAAGGATACTTGATTGCTTGCAAAATTGTAAACTCCAATAAATGAATGCTCTTCTCTATTTGATACAAATAAAATTTGTTGGCCACTTGCATTAAAAGACAAACTACTTATACTTCCTCTACTAAAAAATAAAGGTTGCACAGTTACTGTTTCTTCTGTTAAATTTATTTTCCAAGCCTTACCCCCTTGGGTGTAAGCCAATAATTTTCCATCGGGACTTATTACTGGTCCGCTACCCTTGGCTAATTTTTTAATAGTACCAGAGGCGATATCCAAACTATAAATATTTTGCTCTGTGGTGTATTGTAATTGTGCCGGGTTCGCGGGCTCTCCTTTTGCATTATTGCCATTGCCTCTTACAAAATATATTTTATCATCATTGGGTGAAAATACAATGCTACCTATTTCTATTCCATTGTCGCCTTTATATTCAGTGACGGCTTTGAAATTATTAGTAGCAGGCTGTCCATAATAAATATTTCTACTGCCTTTATCATTAAACACCCAGGCAACTGCATCGCCTTTATGATTGGCTACTAGGTCGGAAGGAAAAGCAGGCGCAAGATAGTCGGCTATTTTTTGAGCATGCACTGCATTAGAAAAGCTGATTAAGCTTAATAAGAAAAAGAAAAATATTTTTTTCATGGTAATAATTTTAAACAATAAATGCTTTTAAGTAAATACTAATTTAACCCTATTTTTTTAAAAAAAGCCTTGCACCCTAGTCCATTTAAAACATATTTGGTAAATTACTTAGTCTAAAAGAAATCTATGAGTAAATACTTCAAATTCCTAGGGTTATTACTACCCTTTTTCACCATGTGTAAGCAGCAGGAAACCAAAAAGGATTTGGATTTCGAACTAACTAAGGCCCCCACTATTTATTTTAAATCCTTTGTAGATTGCAATATGGCCGAGGTTTGGGTAGGCGATACCTTTCGCATTTTTCCGGGTAAATATGGGGAAGACCCTTTATGGGGTTATTCCAATGAATTAAAATATGCTTCTGGAAAAAATGCAGAGGAAGTATTTAATAGAAAGTTCAATGAATTTGTTCCGCCCATGATGCCGTCAAACGTAGCCCCAACTGCAATGGGTTTACATGGTGCTGTTTGGTTTGAAACTGTTTACCAGGATAAAAAAGACGCTACAGGTAAAACACTGTATGCCTTATACCACAATGAAAATTATCCGGAAACCTTACCCTACAATGAAGCTACTGGAAAAGGCTACATCAATAAAAATTGGCCACAGGGCTTAACAGGCGCAAAAACACCTGCTGCTGTTTGTAGAATTGGTATCATGAAATCTACTAGTGGAGGACATAGTTGGGAAAATAAAGGCATTGTTTTAGAAGACAACCAAGAAAGAATGATTTTAAAACCTTATAATAATTCCGTGACTTTTGCAGGTGGCGTTGGAGATCCTTCTGCAGTAGCCAGTGGTGATTATTTGTATATATTTTATGGAGAGTATGGTTATGCAGGAAAATATGATTCACTCACTTATGATCCTAAAAAAGAACAAGCAGGCCAATGTATTAGTATGGCTAGAATTAAATTATCAGATTTAGACCAACCCACGGGCAAAGCAAAAAGATGGGATGGGAAAAACTATGCTGCGCTATATGATGGAATTGGCCAACCCATTCAGTCCATTCAAATTTCTTCATCCGCTGGTGGCGGACCAAGTTCTAATTTAAAAAGTAAATACTATTGGGGGCCTTCTGTTAGTTGGAATAATTATTTAAAATCCTGGGTGATGTTGATGGCCAAAGCAGAAGGCGCTTCTTGGAAAGGCAGTAGCATTTATATCTCTTTTAATAAAAATGAAGTACTAGACGAAACTAGTTCGCAAAACTGGACAGTGCCGGAACTGCTTTTAACTAAACCTGGTAGTACATTATGGTATCCTGCCTTGCAACCCATTGGTGATTCCACTGCTTCAATAAAAAAATTAACCACTTTTAATTTGGGCGAAAAAGCAAGATTATTTTATAAAGACCAAACCAAGGATACAGCGGTTTATATTTCTGAATACCTGATTCGATTTAAAAAATAAAAAGCTTACAATTAAGGAAGCGCATAAGCAACATAGGCATCCCCCGAAGCTGTTCCTAATTTTCCGCCGCCGCAAGCGATAACAATGTACTGCTTGCCTTTATAACTATATACTGTGGGTGTTGCAAAGCCCGGGGCGGGTAAGGTAGTTTCCCAAAGTAGTTTTCCATTGTACTTATTGAATGCCCTGAACTTACCATCCTTGGTGGCTGCTATAAACAACAAACCACCTGCCGTTACTACAGGCCCTCCGTAATTCTCCGTGCCTGAATGAATGCCTTTAGCCAATAATTCTGGATAATCACCTAAGGTATCTTTCCACACAATTTTTCCAGTATTTAAATTAATGGCATTCAATGTACCCCAAGGTGGGGTTACTGCTGGATAACCTTCTTTGGTTAAAAATTTATTGTACCCCGTAGAGGTATAAGCCATTTTCCAATAAGGATCTTCTATTTGAACTGGAGCTACATAGGTTAATTTTTGTTTTTCTTTTAAATCTAAAACATAAGTAGACAAGGCTTCTACTTCTTCTTTTTTTAAGCGCTTAAAAGAGGGCATCATTCTTCTTCCAGCTGCAATCAATTCACTAAAACTAGCACTGGTATATTTTTTATCTACCCCTATCAATGTAGGATAATTTCCGGATCCTTTTTTCTCTAAACCATGACAAGCCGCACAATTATTCATATAAATTCTTTTGCCTGCCATTTCATTGGTTTGTTTTTTAGGCGCTTCATTTTTATTGTCAATCATGGTTAAGATCCAAGGCATTTCATTGGCATTCACATACAATAAACCAGTAGTGGTATCAAAAGCTGGGCCACCCCATTCTGCACCGCCATCAAATCCAGGAAAAATTACTGTACCTTTTTTGGAAGTGGGATTAAATATAAAACCAGAATTTACTTTGGCTAATCTTGCTTTAATATCCGCATAAGAACTATCTGGAATAAAATGATTCAAATCTTTCTCCGTTAAAGATTGTCTTGCAAACGGTTCAATAAAACTGGGCCAAGGCTGAGTGGGTGATAATTTTTCTCCTAACAATTCAGAGACATGCGGCACTGGCTTTTCTTCGATAGGATAAATGGGTTTGCCTGTAAGTCTATCCAATAAAAATACAAAACCAGATTTAGTAGGCTGTGCAATGGCTTCAATTCTTTTACCCTCTTTTGTAATCGTAACTAGTGCTGGTGCGGTGGGTAAATCTCTATCCCAAACATCATGATGCACGGTTTGATAATGCCAGATTCTTTTGCCCGTGGCTGCATCTAAAGCCAACACAGAATTAGCAAATAAATTATCGCCTAAACGTTTGCCTCCATAAAAATCATAGGAAGCAGAACCAATAGGTGCATACAGAATACCTTTGGCCTCGTCCATACTAAAGCCAGCCCATGCATTGGCACCACCCATATGTTTCCAAGCCTCTTTGTCGTCCCAGCTTTCATAGCCCAATTCTCCTGGTTGTGGAATGGTGTGAAATATCCAACGCAATTTTCCTGTATGTACATCATAGGCCCTGATAAAACCAGGTGCTGCAGCAGCCCCTTCATCAACCCTTGTACTTAAAATAATTAAATCTTTATAAATAATACCAGGACTAGTCATAGCTATATACAAGTCTTGCACTTCTCTGCCAAGATCATTGTGCAAATCTATTTTGCCAGCATTGCCAAAATCTTGAATAGGCTTTCCTGTAATAGCATCAATACAATATAAATTTGAGCCAGCACCATAAAACAATCTTTTGGTTTGCTCGTCTGCATAATAAGTAACGCCTCTACACACATTCATTGAAAAATAACCTGCTCCTTTATATTCATTGTTATTGATGTCATAGGGATCGAATACCCAATTTTGAATTCCAGTGGCTGCATTCAGGGCAATTAATTTTAACTTAGGAGAAATCGCGTACAATAAATCATTAACTACAATTGAATTGAATTGTATTTGCGTGTATTGTCCAGAATCCCCCGTATGAAATTCCCAGGCCTTGGTTAAGCTTTTTACATTGTTGGTGTCGATTTCTGTTAATCCGGAATACCTGGTGTTTTCTTTACCACCACCATAGACCTCCCATTTTCCTAGGCTATTATCTTTAGTAGTACAAGCAATCAATAAGATGTTTAAGCAAATAAAATTTAAATAAACGAATTTTTTCATAGGAGATTTTTTTGATTAACGTGGATTCAATTGCCATTGTTCTGCCGCAGCTTTTAAAATCAGTGGTTTAGAATAATAAGCAGGGAAATAGCCGTCATTGGCCCAAGTGGAAAACAAGTTACTATAAAAAGGGCTATCACTATTGCCTGATTGTCCTGGCGTATTGATCATTAAAGTTTTATCCCAGTCCTTAGTGTCAATTAAAACTCTAAAACTAGCACCACTTACTTGATTGTCTGCACTGCCCGTAGATCCTGGGGTTTGGCCATTGCCTCCCCTTGGGGCTGGCCCAATATTTAGTTTTTGTTTCATCGTCGCATCTACCAAATTGGCCAAGGAATGTTCTAAAGTCACATGCTTGTATTTGGCTTGTCCATATTGCCAGCTAGCCATACTATTACCTAATTTATTTTTTAAATTGACGACTGCTTGATCAAAACAATTTTTTAAAAATTCATCTCTTTGCGTTGCTGCCTCTTTTAAATTAGTTCCAAAATGATTTAATGGGTTTTTTACTTGTTCAATTATTTTTTTCAATGGCATAGTAATTAAACCCTGCGCCTTTTGAGGTACAAAATATTTATTGGCAGCAAGGCTGATTTGCTTTTCCCACATGACATATATACCTGCTGCAATGCTGTTCTTGTCAAGGGTGTAATTCCAATTCATTAAATAATTTTTTGCTTCCATAGAAGAGGCATCATTCAATGAAATATTTTTTAAGAAAGGCACTAGTTCAAAGGCAGGTAGGGAATAGGGATCGGTTTGTAGTTTGGCCATATCCTCCATACTTATTTTTTGACTACTACTTAGTACATTGTTGATGCGGTCTCCACGATAAGGATCTGACCAAGTATAGCCCACTGCATCCCAATGCATGTAGTCGGCTGGTGTTACATTTTGATTGGCGGTGGCAAAAAAAGATTTGCTTGGATTTAATAAATGCGCTCTTTCTTTGATGGGCAAATAGCCAGCCCACTCATACCTTCCATCACCAGGCACAGGTACATAACCACTAAAATTCTTTCTAATGGGTACAATGCCCACTGCCTGCCAACCAATATTGCCTTTCTTATCAGCCCATATCATATTCTCTCCAGGTATATTGCTATAAGCACAAGCAGCTCTAAAATTTTCCCAATTGGAAGCTTGATCAATACGTAATGAAGCCAAATAAGGTGCACCTCCTGGTTCCATCCATGCACATTTTAAAGCATAGGCTTTATGATGCACGGAATCAATATAAGTGACTGGACCATGAATGGTATATTGTAATTGAACCGTTTGCGCATTTTGATTTTTAATCGAAATGGTTTCGGTAATAGATTTCATTTTTACCCACCTACCCTTGTACCAATATTCCTTGTTATTTTTTGGATTTAAATTGTATACATAAAGATCTTCGCCATCCGTTTCATAAATGGTTAATCCCCAGGCACCAAATTGATTGTGCCCGATAGAAACCCCTGGTATCTCTGGCTCTCCGCCACCTATGACATCCCAACCTGGTGCTACTAAGTGTACAATATATCTTAATGAGGGCACTGCAATTTTGCGGTGTGGATCATTGGCCAACATAGGAAAACCACTAGTAGTTTTAGCGCCACTAATGATCCAATTATTACTGCCTTCCATTTCTTGTTCAGGAAGCTCGTCGACTAGTTTTTTTCTTTTATTTAAAATGTTTAAAATAGAGGCATCATCATCGTCTTTTTCTTTAAGATCATTTTTGGTAAACTCTATTTCTGTTCGATAAGCATTGTACAATTCTAAAATATCTGCACTCAGTAAAGTACCATCAATGGCAGTATCTAATATTAAATTGGGTTCTTTGGGATGAAACCACATCACGTCTTTTACTTTTTGTTCGCCCACTGCAGCCACCGCTCTACCAATATTTAATTCCTGTGTACTATTACCTAGTAAGCCTTGGTGCCTTGATATCACTACTTCTGGCGTCCATTTTTGAGGAACAATGGACAATAATTTAAATTCGATAGGTAATTGTTTTGGGTTTTTTAAAACTTCTGTAATATATGCGTTCACTCCTTTAACATAGGATTGAATAATTGCCATGCCATGAGGATGATAATGTTTTAATTCGGTACTAAGATCACCTCTGAATTTAAACAAGCGTGTGCCAATATCTCTTTTCAATTCTCTGGCACCTAAAATTTCCGCTACTGTTCCAGTAGCTTGTCTACGCCAAACTTCAAATTGAAACAATCTGTCTTTGGCTGCACAATAGCCCTGTGTAAAAAATAAATCATTTTCATTTTTTGCATAAATATGATTTACGCCCCACTGGTCTCTGAGTACTTCCACTTTATCTTTTAAGCCAGTTACAGTAAGTTGCACTTTAGTTTGCGCAATTAAATAGTTTGAACTAAAAATAATAATACAAAATAGGAAGCCTAATTTTTTTGAAGCAATAGCTGACATAGTTGTTGGTTTAATTGCCCCATTAGGCTCCCTTAAATTAATAAAAAATAGCCATCGAATGCTTTCCAATGGCTATTAAACTTGTCTTATTTTATAATTGGGCTAACTGCTTGATTTAGAGCAAGAAGCTGGTGGGAATTTTAAATTCTGTGGTATTGAACCGATTAGAAGCCTTGAGTTCTTTAAATCCTCCATTGATATCAATCAAATTTTGGAAGCCTCGCGCTTTTAAGATAGAGATAAAAATCATAGAACGATAGCCACCTGCACAATGTACATAATAGGTTTTTTCTTTATTGATAGCAGCCATACTTTCATTGATAAAATCTAAGGGGGCATTTTGCGCGCCCTTAATATGTTCGCTATTAAATTCAGAAGCCTTTCTTACATCCAATATGGCAATATTGGAATCATTGGATTTTAGTTCAACCAATGCTGCCGTATCTATAGAAGTAATCTGATCTATTTCTTTGCCTGCCTTTTGCCAAGCGTCAAATCCTCCTTCTAAAAAACCAATGGTATAATCATAACCCACACGTGCCAATCTGGTAATGATTTCTGTTTCTCTTCCTAGTTCAGCTACTAGCAATATTTTTTGTTTGATGTCTGGAATCATGGCCCCTACCCAAGGCGCAAAACTTCCATCAATACCGATGTTAATTGAATTAGGTATAAACCCTTTAGCAAAAATTTGCGCCTCTCTTGTATCCAAAATTAATGCGTCTGTTTCATTGGCGGCGGTTTCAAAAGCAGCTGGGCTTAATGCATGCTGTCCTCTTTCTAAAACTTGATCAATACTTTCATAACCTTGAATATTCATCATAACATTCAATGGAAAATAACCAGGAGGTGCTACCAGCCCATCTAATACAGCTTCAATAAATTCAGCCTTAGTTAATTTAGGATCCAAGGCATAATTGGTTTGCTTTTGATGGCCTAAAGTATCCTGTGTTTCTGTACTCATCTTTTTACCACAGGCACTACCCGCTCCATGTGCTGGATAAATCACTATGGAATCAGATAAGGGCATTATTTTATTTTGCAAAGAATCATACAAATAACCTGCTAAAATTTCTTGTGTTAAGTCTGATTTTATTTTTTGCGCTAAGTCGGGACGGCCTACATCTCCAATAAATAAAGTATCTCCGCTGAATAAAGCAAGTTCTTTGCCTTGCTCATCTATCAATAAATAACAAGTACTTTCCATGGTATGACCTGGGGTATGTAGTACTTTTATTTTTACTTTACCTATTGCAATTTCTTCTCCATCTTTTGCTGAATAAAATTCAAAGGCAGGCGCAGCATTGGGACCATACACAATTCGTGCCCCAGTTTTTTTTGCTAAATCAAGATGCCCTGAAACAAAATCGGCATGAAAATGAGTTTCCAAAACATATTTTATTTTGGCTTTATCCATGGCTGCTTTTTGGATATAGGGTTCTACTTCTCTAAGCGGATCAATGATGGCTACTTCCCCATCACTCATGATATAGTAGGCTCCTTGTGCCAAACATCCTGTATAAATTTGTTCTACTTTCATTGCTGTCTATGATTTCGTCAAAGTTGCTACATAAAATTAGACAATACCGTGACATAAATCACATTTCTGAAAAAAATAATACTATTGAAATGCTAGCTTAAATAATTGGGGGCTAAGTGACAATAGTTACCTAAATTGTAGCACCCATTTGAGAGATTTGTTAAAATTTATACAATGCATTTGTTTGGCTATCTGGCTTCTATTCTTATTGGAATTTCTTTAGGGCTCATTGGCAGTGGTGGCTCCATCTTAACCGTACCTGTACTGGTTTATCTATTTCAAGTAGAACCCTTACTCGCAACCACTTATTCTTTATGTATTGTTGGATTAAGCAGCATCGCAGGCGTCATTTCTCGATTAAAACAAAAATTGGTTGATTTTAAGATATTGATGATTTTTGGGGTACCTTCTATTATAGGAGTTTTTTTAGCAAGAAAGTTTTTATTACCCGCCATCCCCTTAGTCATGCATTTTGGAGAGCGCATTCAAGTTAGCAAAAGCAATTTTATCATGTTGTTTTTTGCGCTGCTGATGTTGGCATCGGCCTTATCCATGATACTCGGTAAAAATAAACAAGAGCAAATAGCCGTCATCCCTATTTATGGATTCAGCTTAATGATTGTAGGACTGGCAGAAGGCTTGCTAACAGGTATTGTGGGAGCAGGCGGCGGATTTTTAATTATTCCAGCCTTAGTGATTTTAGCCAAATTACCCATGAAAAAAGCCATTGCTTCTTCCTTGGTCATTATTAGTATTAAATCCTTGGTGGGATTTTCTGGAGATTTATTTCATACTACTGTTGATTGGACTTTCTTGTACAAGATTGTTATTTTAGCCACTTTAGGCATCATCACTGGAAATTACTTAAATAAGAAAATGGATGGGGCTAAATTAAAAAAAGGATTTGGGCTATTTGTACTTGGCATGTCACTATTCATTATCATTGAACAGTTTTTCTTTTCTACTTTGTTAAAGTAAATATTTTTTGCATCAATACCCATTTTTCACCAGGTTGGGCAGTAGGCAAGGCTTGTTGGTATTCCCACATTAATTTTTCCCATTGTACTACAATTTCATTTTTTACATCTAGGGCTGCCTTTTTTTCAAAACTAAAATCTTCACCCACTTCCATGATCATAAACAATCTATTGGCTACCCTATAAATGTCTAAGGCTTTTATATCGGCTTCTTTGATGGAGGCAATAATTTCAGGCCATACCGATTGATGGTATTGTTCGTAGGCCGCAATTAATTGTGGATCGTCCTTCAAATCTAAAGCAAAGCAATATCTAGTCATAGCTTTTAATTAAAATTATTTAGTTGTTCCGTAGACAAAGCTTTCCATGACACGCATGGATTGCATCGCCTCTTCTGCGCTGCATGGATTAGCACCGATACCTAAAAAATAAGGTACAATTTTTCCAATTAAATTTTGTTGATTGTGTTCAGGTGGATCAAATTCAATGAGCTTGGTAATACCCTTTTGTTCTAAGCTAATGGTATGTCCAAATACAGGGAAAGAAATTTTTCCTTCAGTTCCAGTAATTTCAAAAAGGTCTGTGTCTTGATCTGCAGGCGCACAAAAACACCAATCGCCTTTAAATTGAATGCCATTTTCTAAAAGCATGGTGCCAGAGACGGTATCTTCTGCAGGATACAAGTCTGCTTGATTGCTTGCACTGCCTTGGTAACTGAGGGCTTTGCCAAAAAAATAAAAAACCAAGTCTAATTGATGGGGTGCTAAATCGTAAAAATAGCCTCCGCCAGCAATTGTAGGATCTAATCTCCAATTTTCGGAAGGATCAAAATTACCTCCTGCTTTTTTTAACATTTCAATGCGGACATTAGTTATTTGTCCGATGGCACTAGTATCCACCAATCTTTTCACTTCTAAGAACAAAGGCAATGCCCGACGATAATGAGCAATCACCAATTTCACACCCGATTGTTTTGAATAGGCATCCATTCGCATACAAGCAGCCAGATCAATAGCCATGGGCTTTTCAACGTAAACGGGCTTGCCCGCTTTCATGGCGGCAATGGCATAGTCTTCATGGTATTTGGGTGGAGTAGCAACATAAACAGCATCCACTTCTGGATGCTGTATTAATTCATTGGCGTCTGTAAAACAATGGGGCACTTTATGTCTTGTAGCATAGTCTTTTAGTTTCTGAGCGTCTCTTCGCATCACTGCTACCAAGCTAGACCCTTCCACTTTATTAAAAGCAGGACCGCTTTTTAATTCAGTGACACTGCCACAGCCAATCATGCCCCATCGTATTGTATTCATTTAAATAAAAGATTAATTTTCAAATCCTACAAAATCCCAATTGGCTTTTCTACAAGCTTCATTGAAATTTTTAATATCATTGTCGATTAAATCTTGTTTTTGCTTTTCATATTTTTTCCAATCTGCATGCAATTCATCGTAACGCTTTAATTGTCCTTCTGTAACATAAGGCAAGCTTGCACTGCTTTGCACTTCTCCATTAAGGAAAACTAAATTGGCACTTAACTTATTGATAAAATTAATTACGTCGTCATTACTTTGTGATTTAGATTGAATCAACTCTTCTTCCCAAACTTTTATTACTTTATTAATGGCTTTTGCCTTGGTGGATAAGTCTTCTAAATTTTTATTGCCTTCCGCTCTTTTAACAAATTGATTCAACTGCTCTTGCACTTTGCGCATTTGTACCACTGATACATGAATAGCGGCCACATCGTCTGAAACTAATTTTGATAATTGATCCTGTGCTTCAAAATCAGCTCTGGGTGCGTTGTACCTTGGATCGGCCAATATTTTTACCTTGGTGGTTTGTGTTGTTTCGTTGATTTTTAATCGAATGGTGTATTCACCTGGAATTACTTTTCTACCTGCACTACTTCCTTCGATGTAAACATTGTCGATAGAAGGTAAATGAGCATAACGTAAATCCCAAACAAATCTGTTTAATCCATTTCTTAGTTCCACCTTAGGATCTGAATCACTACTGTTGTTGCTTGTAGCAAGTTTAGATTTTTCACTGTAATAAGTACGAATAACATTATTAGAGGCATCCAACACTTCAATGCTTAATTTCTTAACAGAATCTTTGTTTTGAATATGATAATAAATCACAGCGCCGCTTGCTGGATTCACCATAGTGGTATTGATCTTCAAAGGATTTTCCTCTTCACCAAATTGTCTATCCAATGGACTTCCAATATCAATTCTATACACATTGGAAACTGGTAATAAACTAAATGCATCGTTGATCGTGGAGGCGGCCTTTCTGAATGGAGTTAAATCATCCAAGATCCAAAATGCACGGCCTTGCGTAGATGCCAATAATTTATCTTGGTGTAATTTTAAATCGGTAATGGCTACTATAGGCAGGTTCAATTGTAATTGTTTCCAATTCAAACCTCCATTGTAAGAAATATAAAACCCAGTTTCAGTTCCTGCATACAATAAGTTTTTAACTGCATTGTCCTCACGCACTACTCTTACAAAAGCTCCATAAGGAATACCCTCCACTAATTTGGTCCAAGTTTTTCCATAATCAGTTGTTTTGTATAGGAAAGGTGTGAAGTCATTGAACTTGTATTTGGTCACTGCGATATAGGCAGTGGCTTTATCAAAAGGAGATACTTCAATTGAATTCACTAAAGCACCTTTCACCCCTTCTGGTGTAATATTGGTCCAAGTGGCTCCGCCATCTTTGGTAATATTTACTAGGCCATCATCACTTCCTGTATAGATGACTCCTTTTTCATGTGGAGATTCTATCACATACGCAATCGTACAATAGTTTTCACCACCTGCACCTTCATTGGTATAAGGGGTTCCACTCATGCCCATTTTAGAAGTATCATGGGTAGTTAAATCTGGAGAAATAGCTTTCCAAGATTTTCCTAAATCAGATGTTTTGAATAAAATATTTCCTGCATGGTAATAAGCATCTTCATGCATAGATCTTACAATTGGTGCGTTCCAGTTGAAACGATATTTCATATCCTTAGGTTGCAAGGACTGATATTGAATAGGCGCTACCATTACACTTACTTCATCATTGGTTTTAGTATCCAATACACCAATGGTTCCTTGATAAGAACCTCCTAATACAAATCTTGGATTGTTGGGATCAAAGGCCAAGAAAGCAGACTCTCCACCTGCGCTTGGTGCCCAATCACGATCTGTAATACCACCTCTTGAAGTAGAAAAACTAGCAATTCTTACGGAAGTATTGTCTTGTTGACCACCATACAAATTGAAGGGGAATGAATTGTCTGCATTGACTCTGTAAAACTGTGCAGTGGGTTGATTGTTTTCTGAACTCCATGTTTTACCCCCATTGAAACTTACAGCAGCACCGCCATCATTAGAAACAATCATGTTTTTATTATTATTAGGATTGATCCACAACTGATGATAGTCTCCATGAGGCGCTCTAAAATTTTGCCAAGTTTTTCCGCCATCTGTACTCTTAATCGCTGGTGAACTTAAAACATAGACAGTATTTTCATCCACCGGATCTGCAGTGGCTTCAATATAATACCAAGCACGTTGAACCAATCGGTGGTCCTTACTAATTCTATTCCAAGATTTTCCTGCATTCTCAGAAACAAATAAACCACCTTGCTCTTTTTCTGAATCACTCTCTACTACTAAATAAATTTTATTAGAATTGGCTTGAGAAACTGCCACACTCATCTTTCCTAATTCCTTAGGCAATCCATCTTGAATTTTTTCCCAAGTATCCCCGCCGTCTGTACTTTTATACAAACCACTTCCTTTTCCACCACTTCTTACTTCCCATGGCAAACGACGATAGTCCCACATGGCAGCATATAAAATTCTAGGATTGTTCATATCCATGCTTAAATCCACACAGCCTGAGTTATCATCTACATATAAAGTCTTGGTCCAAGTTTTTCCTCCATCTATTGATTTGTACACACCTCTTTCTGCACTTGCCCCATGAATGGCTCCTTGCGCTGCTACATAAACAATGTCTGGATTGGTTGGATGAATACGGATATTCGCAATTTGTCTAGTTAAATCCAAACCTAAATGTTTCCAAGTTTTTCCAGCATCTGTACTTTTATAAACACCATCTCCATAACTTGAAGTAACCCCTCTTGGAGGATGCTCTCCCATACCTACATATACTACATTAGGATCTGAAATAGAAACTGCTACTGCTCCTACAGAGCCAGTTTTAAAAAAGCCATCAGAGACGTTGTTCCAAGTTTGACCAGCATCTTCAGTTTTCCAAATACCACCACCAGTGGTACCCATATAATAAGTAAAACTATTTCCTACAACACCAACGGAAGTGACAGAGCGGCCGCCTCTCATCGGGCCCACATTTCTCCACAACAATGGTTTGTAATAGTCAGTTTCGTTGACTGTGCTTACTGGTTTTGCAATTTCATTTTTCTTTTGGGCAAAAAGCACCATTGGACATACTAAGAAAAATAAGCTGCGTAAAATGATTTTTTTCATAAAAGCAATTTTTTAATGTTAATCTATTGATTGGAAGGATCTAATTTAACACAAATAGACCAATTACCCTTGTTTCAAAGTAAAATCTAAGGATATTAGTTTGAAACGATGGTCGGTTATAGGAGCCAAGCAGCCTCTTTTTTAGATAATTTAACCAGTTTAATCAACCTAAGAATCAATTATGAAGGAGTTTTTAAGCTACCGTTATTCATGGTATATGATTTTAATAGGTTTTAATAAAGGCTGGGAATGGATGAGCTGCTTTGTTCAGTATCTTTAGCATTCATTTAAAACAGATCAAGTCTTTTTATGGAAACAATCGACATTGCAGGTAGTATTGGTTTAATAGCCATGGTCCTTTTAACCATCAATATTGTGCTTGGTATTTTAATTAGTACTGCCTATAAAAAAACTGCTTTTTGGCAAAAATTACCCCCTCAAATAAAAGCACTTAAATTAATTGAGATCCACAATTACACCGCCTATTTCGCACTAAGCTTGGTACTGATACACTTTATCCTTATACCCTTAGATCCCAGTTCAAAATTTTCTTTTGTTCATTTAATTCAACCATGGAACGCACCGCATCAAGCATTATTTGTAAGCTTGGGGCTTGTTTCCTTTATTGCACTGTTAATAGTAATCATTACGACTCAGAAAATAGTTAAAAATAAAATAGGTGCCACCACTTGGAGAAATATACATGTAATCTCTTATGCCACAGGACTTGTATTTATTGTGCATGGCTTGGTCATGGACCCATTGTTAAAAGACAGGCCCATTGATTTTTTAGATCCTGAAAAATTATTGGTAGAACTTTGTGCCTTGGTCTTACTAATTGCTTTTGTTTATAGATATCAATACAAAGTAAAAAATAAATAAAAAAAGGGCAGTGTAGAAACACCGCCCGGTTTAACGATTGCTTGCTTAATATACCCTGTATATCTGCTGTCATAGATGGATTTGAACCATCGTTAAGGGTTTTGCTGACCCTTGCCTCGCCACTCGGCCACATGACAATATTTTTATTTAGTAAAGGGGATATTCTGCATGTTTGTTTTATTTTGACTTTGTCCTCATCGATTTTACCACCGCGGAGGGCTCCTCTCTCGGTTGGTATCCATTGAAGGATTCTTGATGACAGGGCAAATATAGGGTTTAATTCAATAAGTCTACTATTTTTATAGACTTTATTTAAATTAATTGTAAATACTTTGTAATTGATTGCATTACAATAGGGTGGCATTGGCTACTTTAGGAGGTGATGCAATATTGGATAAGCCTTTCAATGAATGATGAATTGTAAAAAATCATGTAGTTTCATTGCGGAATCAACCCAAAAATCAACCCATGCTCCTTTTGAAAAAATTATTTATTTTTTGTCTTGCTCTATTTTCTACCACAAGCTTAATGGCTCAAATTTTGAACACAGATAAAACTGTCGCCATGGATTCAACAAAAAAAATTCAAAGCTTGGTGTCCATATCCATCGCCACCGATCAACAAAAAAAGAGTTTGGTGGATTTATTTTATACTGGAGATTTTACTTTCATAAAAAAAAATAATGCCACTACTTTTTATTCTAAAATTGATAAAGTAACCAATGGCGGCCTATCCATTCAAGACGTAGGTACTTTTCAATTAAAAAATAGTAGAGCCCTTAATAAAAATTTATCTCTTGAAAGTTTTCTACAATATCAATGGGATGGCGCACTTGGAATGGAATACAGAAACTTAGCAGGATTCAATATTATACATTATTTTAAAAATACACAAACAGAAGATTTTTTTTGGGGAGGGGGAATTTTTTTAGAAAATGAAAAATGGAATTGGTCTGCAGCGAATGATGAATCACTCCTCAACAATAAAGATATTACTGTTACACATCCTAAATTAAATTTAACGGCTAAGTATTCTGTGCTTAACCCTATCAATCATTTTGAGTTTATATTTAGAATATTTAATCAAACAGGTTCCTATCAAGATAAGATGAGCAACCGAACTTCTGTATTTAATCAAATTCAATTGCCCATTAGTAAAAAACTATTCACTTCCTTCAATATTGACTTCTTATACGATACAGCGCCTATTGTGCCTATTGATCATTTTCACTACAATTATTACCAGACACTATCTTATAGTTTTTAATTATTCCTTACTATTCTTTATTGCTAACTTTAAAGAAGCATAAAACTTGTGGTTCATGGATTTTAACAATTTTTCTAGTACCCTGCTCCTAGCTATATTTATAATAGCCACCATCGCTATTTGGATTAGTGGCATTAGATTGACCAAGGCCATTGATGCCATTACTACCCATTTTGGTTTAGGAGAAGCTTTTGGCGGCATGGTGTTTTTAGCCATTGTGACCAACTTACCAGAAATTGCCATTACCGCTGTGGCAGCTTATCATAGAAATTATGATATTGCCATTAGTAATATATTAGGGGGCATTGCCATACAAACTGTGGTCTTGTCTTTGATTGATGTATTTGGCGTAGGCAGATCGGCCCCACTTACCCAAAAAGGTCATTCTAAAGTTTTAATACTAGAAGGTGTAGCCTTAATTTTTATCTTAAGCATCGTTATTATTGGTGCTCAATTCCCAAGCGCTCTTATTTATTTTAGAACCACCCCCTTTGAATGGATGATTGTTCTGATTTGGATTGGTACTATATTTTTAATTTCAAAAATGATGGATAAAAAACAAAAGGTAAAACCTGAGCATATGATTCATCATATGAGAATGCCAAAATCTACTTTCAAGGGAAGTTTATCGAGCGCTTATATAGTATTAATTATTGGCGCTATCATTACTTTATTTGCAGGTTGGGCCTTAGAGATTACTGGAGAAAGCTTGGCCATTCGCTGGGGCATGAGTGGGGTTTTATTTGGAGGAACTATTTTGGCTTTGTGCACAGCATTGCCTGAAATTTCTACAGGTATTGCTTCCGCAAAAATTCGAGATTACAATATGGCCGTGAGTGATATTTTTGGAGGCAATGCCTTTTTACCCGTCTTGTTTTTAATGGCTTCCTTAATTGGAGGAGACGCCATTTTACCCAATCTGAAACCTTCCGATATTTATTTAACCGTTTTGGGAATTATTTTAACGGGT
>Ga0214919_10000638_pt1 | contig 59595 bp, 52 predicted proteins | sample LL1503_MetaG_FD_177994 | JGI IMG/M metagenome (GOLD analysis project Ga0214919, IMG submission 177994) | Freshwater microbial communities from Lake Lanier, Atlanta, Georgia, United States - LL-1503 | ecosystem: Environmental > Aquatic > Freshwater > Lake | place: USA: Georgia | collected... | reverse complement strand
AATAATCATAAAATAATCATAAAATAATCATAAAATAATCATAAAATAATCATAAAATAATCATAAAATAATCATAAAATAATCATAAAATAATCATAAAATAATCATAAAATAATCATAAAATAATCATAAAATAATCATAAAATAATCATAAAATAATAAAAACATAAATAACAATTCATAATTACCAAAATTAAAATACACCAGATCCAGTATTCAATATTTGCCAGGCATCAATATCTTCTCCTAAATATACTAATGTAGAACTTTGTCCTATATTTGTAAATACTAATCCGGTTGCCATTCCTGTACCTGTTATTAATCCATTACTTCCAAAATTTGCCAATACACTAATAGTATTTGAACTTTTATTATTATATACTATATTCATTTTTTGTCCATCGTATATTCCTGCCCCTACATTAGCCCAATATGTCCCTGCATTGGAACTAGAAGCAAAATCAAATAAAATAGTATCACTAGTTATAGGAATAGTAAATGATGTATTAGGTTGATAACCTCCTACTTTTGTACTAGTTCTATATATACTACTTGTAATAAAACCACTAATTACTAATGAATCCGTATTTGTATAAATATTGCCTTGTTGGGCATTTAAATTAATATCACCTGTACCAGTTGTTGTTATAGATATACCTACATTTGTATCAATATTTGATGTACTTTTTGCTATAATAGATGGATCATTATTTAAGTCGGCATTATTTATTTCCAAATAATTAGAAATACCAGTAAATGTAGTATTATTTTTTAATGCTATTAAATTATTATCTACTATATTTTCTATTGTACCTGCTGAATTATAAACTAATCTACTTGAATTACTCCCAAATTGTAGAAGTTTAGAACCTATTTTTAAATTACCTCCTAATATTGGATTAATATCATTTACTATTGCTAGATTAGAATTAACAAATAAATTAGATGTAGCATTGTATGTAATATATTGATTATTTATAAGTGGGTTAGTATGAACATCAACATCTACTAATTCACTAAATTGATCATGCGTAGTAATATCTGCTAAATCAATCCATCCAGTATCATAATTTTTAAATTGAACTGTATTGTTTGAACTATATCTTAATCCTACTCCATTTGGACCCTGATTTGTATTAACATTCGAACCATTATAAAAATTTATATATCCTCCTTCTACAATTATATTTGATGTTTCTAGAGGATAATTTATCAATATAGTTTCTAATTCACTTAATAAGTTATTGGAATCTATTACTAAATTACTGTTAAAATATAAGGATGGAACTACTGTATCAAGACTGTTAACATTTAGATTATAAAAATTACCTGAACCATTACTATTAATATCCTTAAATAATATACCTGCATTTGAATTATCTGATTTGTTATTTGTTGTTAATGCTGATTGAGGAATTTTAATTGAATTATTTATATTTACACTTTTTAATATATCATTTGAATCTGATAAACCATTTATTTTTGATATATTTAAATTTTTTTTATTTGTTGTTGACATTTTATATTGTTATATTGTTATATTTTATATTTTTCTTACCTATTTCTACTTATATAATATATATGTTTTTTCTTTTTTCATCCACGCAAGTATTAAATTATTTTATATTTATAATATTATTCATAAAAATTATTCATAAAATTATTCATAAAATTATTTATTACCTACTTACAACAAAATAATTTAGAAAAGAATGATAAAATTTTGCTTTCATTTTTTTTAATAAATTTAATTTCACCGTTGATTGATGCAACCAAAGTAGTTATAATTTTTGGCAAAGCATTATCAATTAAAGTACATAATATATATTTATCAGCTAAATCATCTAAATTAGTAATACTATATTGTTCATTAATAACTTGTTTAAGAGCATCAATGACTAACATTTGTTTTTGAGAACCAGTCAAATTATTATATTGTTCTACAATTTGCATCAAATTAGTTAAAATAGACATAATATTCAATAAAGTTAATTTTGATGTACCCATAGTAGATTTTATATATTTAGTTAATTCTTCCATTTTAGTAAGTAAGCCATTTGGGTTAACTAGTACGACTGGTGCAACAGGAACTATTGGTTCGACTGTTTCGACTGTTTCGACTGTTTTGACTGTTTCGACTGTTTTGACTGTTTCGACTGGTGTAGGTACAACTGTATCTTCTACTGCAGTAGATAATTCTGTTACTACTTCTGGTAAAGATGGAACAGATGGAACTACAGGTACAACTACAGTTTCAGAAACAATTTCTGGGATAGATTCTAGAATAGGTTCTAGAACAACTGTAGATATTTTAGTATCTTTGGTAACTTGTATATCACTCATTTTTAATTTATATTATGTTTATGTTTACTTATGTTTATTAATATTTAATAATATTTAATATTTATTTTTTATGTTTATTTTATTATATTATTATAATTATAAATTATAGAATAAACGATTATATAGAATAAAAACAAAACAAATTAAAATATATTAAAAATGGGTATAATGTATTCTAAATCTAAAATTTCAGAAGCTGTAGCAGTATTGGATTCAGGTAAAATAAAGGGTACTGTTGTTTTTAAACAAAAAGATGGTCAAGTTCAGATCAAGCTAGATATTAAAGGACTTACTAAAAATCACCAACACGGATTCCATATTCACGAAACTGGAGATTTACGTGAAGGTTGCAAATCTTGTTGTGCTCATTACAATCCTCACGGTACCGATCACGGTGGATTAAATGAGGGACATTCTGGAGATTTAGGTAATATTAAAACTGATGAAAATGGAAATTGTTTTATATCAATCAAAACTGATAAATTTATTGTTGATGAAATTTTGGGTCGTTCAATAATTATCCATGAAGATGAAGATGATTGTGGAAAGGGTAATTTTGAAGATAGTAAAACAACTGGACACAGTGGTGCTAGAATAGCGTGTTCCGTAATTGGTATTAGCAAAGATGGAATTTGTAAGTGAAAATATGTAAAAAATAGTTAAAAATTGAATATTTTTCATATAAGATCATTATTATTACAATTATTATTATTACAATTAGGATTATTGCAATTAGGATTATAAATTTACATTAAAATGTCTAGACATAAAACAAAATCTGGCATAATTTTTATAATAGGTGATGATGATATTCTAGATAATATGAATGTTAGGATAGATAATGATTCAATAGATGCATTAGATGTAACTAGAATTACTAATAGTACTAGGAATGAATTAGTTAATTATAGTTCAAAACAACATACTACTATTTTTGATAATATTATAAATTTATTTATAGCTATATTTGGTTAAAATAAAAAAAAGATTATTATATATTTTATTTTTTATATTTTATTTATTTTATATATATTCTATTTTATATATATTCTATTTTATATATATTCTATTTTATATATATTCTATTTTATATATATTCTATTTTATATATATTCTATTTTATATCATTGTTAATACTAATACTAATATAAATATCATTGTTAATCTAGAAGCTAGAATGAGTTTATGCAAATATAAATCAATATTTGGAGAACCTAATAAAGGACTACATAGTTATAGAATTTTCAATATTGCTATTTTTGATGTTCTATCAACAATATTGGTTGGTGTAATAATTCATCAAATTATAATAGTTGAAATGTTAAAAATGAATAATACTATTAAATTATGGATGGTACTTGTGGTTTTATTTATAGTAGGTATTATTTCGCATCGTGTGTTTTGTGTTAAATCAACTGTTGATAAATTGATATTTGGTGAATAGGATATGGAGATGGAATACTAATATTACTTTATTCCTTTTCAATAATATCTATAAGATTGTTTATTCCTAATCCAATAAATTCATTTTGTTTATTTTTTTCATAAAATTTCACTGGTATATCTAGCTTATTTGATAATTCCATAATTGTTTTCTTTTCTTTTGGTGTAAGATAAGGACCACATATAATACATTTACAATATGTATCTAGAGGTATCTTTTTATTGAAAAGGATTTCATGCGAATGCATAAATGCTATTGACATATTCCAATCCATTCTTTTTGCAATTGCAGTTTTTAATTTAGTAAGACTTGGCATCTTAGGAAGATTACCATCTCCAGATATAATAGTTTTTTCACTAGTCTTACCATTTTCAAATTTATCTGAAAACTCACCTATACCTGTAGCATAAAATGGATAATCTTTAAGTAGTTTTTTATCTAGAATAATAGCGCACATTCCCCAATTAGGTTTTTGTTCTTTTTCATTTGGAATATCTTTATATATTAATTGACTAAATATTTGTTTTGCTGGTTTATTTATTAACATTACAATATCTTTTTTAGGAGGGTCATTATCAATATATCCATCCTTTAATATTTTTATAATATTTTTAGTTTGGGTTCCGTGTATTATATATTCTGAAGATGGCATTGTGGTAGTTTATGTTATTCAATTAGATTTTATATTTTTCAATTTTTATTGTATTATTTTTGATTTAAAGATAAAAAAAATATATTATATATATAATATTTAAAATGAGTGTAAATAATAGTGTTTCTGATGTTATTGAAGAATGGAGAAAAATTGAAGGATATGATAATTATGAAGTTAGTAATTTAGGAAGAGTTCGTAGAGATAAATCAAATAATTGTAAAACTATTTTTACAGGAAATAAAGAAATTGATGGATATATTCGTGTTGGATTATCTAAAGATGGAAAATGTAGAAAGTATAAAATGCATAGATTAGTAGCCTTTGCCTTTATTCCTAATCCTGACCCAATTAATAAGATTGAAGTTAATCATTTAGGAGAAAAAGATGATAATCGAGTTTGTATGTTGGAATGGGTTACACCTCAAGAAAATAGTATTCACGGTTCTAAAAAAAATAGCGGAACTAATCATAAATTAGCTATTAATAAAATTGATATTGAAACTAATGAAGTTATAAAATTATATAAAACATTAAATGAAATTAAAGAAGATGGTTTTACAATGAAAAAAATATATTTATGTATTAATGGTAAAAATAAATCTCATTGTGGATATAAATGGGAAAAAGTTGAAGAAGATATTACTAATAATCAATTAGAAACTTATGAAAATGAAATATGGAAAGATTTGAAAGATTCTATATTTGATGAAGTAAATAAATTTATTAATTATAAAGTATCTAATTATGGTAGAATTAAAGGACATTTTGATAATATAATTAAACCATGTAGTATAAATGGTGCATATAGTATGCAATTAAGACATAATAAATTAGCAAAATATATGAGAGTTCATCGTTTAGTATTAATGGCATTTAATATACCTAGACCGGAAGGAAAAAATGAAGTAGATCATATTGATTCCAATAGTATAAATAATAAACTTAGTAATTTACAATGGGCTAATCGACAGATGCAAGTTGATAATGAAAATACAAAAGTAAAGAAAACTATTAAGGTTAAATCAATATTAATTTCAAATAATGAAGAAAAAATTTATGATGGTATAAAAGCTATGGCTAAAGAAATTAAAGTTACTATTAATAAAATTTATAAATGTATTGCTGACAATACTATCTATAAAGGTTATAAATTTGAAATATTAGATGATCCTAATATGAGAACTGAAAAATGTAAAAAGACTATTGAAAAATTGAAAAATAGAGAAAAAGATCTAAATCAATCAAAAATTAAAGTTACATTTAATAATGAAACTAAAATTTATACAGGTATTAATAAATTAGTAAATGAAATAGCAATTTGTTCTTCAACAATTAAAAAATATGCTAAAACTGGAGAGAATTATGGACTTTATAAATTTGAAATTATACCTAAAATGAAATGATAAATTATTTTACTATTTAATTCCAACTATTATTTTTATTATTTTTTCTATTATCTATATCAGAAATTATTTTACCTTTTTCAAATGTTATTATTCTATCCATACCTACTGTCATCTCATCATCATGAGTAATTACAATTATTGATTTATCTCTAGCAATAATATCAATCATTTTTTTAATTTGCTTTCGACTTTGTGGGTCAAGCGCTGCTGATGCTTCATCGGTTATTATTAATTTTGCGTTTTGCATTGCTGCTCTAAGGAACCAAATCATAGCTAATTGACCACCTGAAAATTTAGAACCATTTTTACCAACACGATCTTCTAATCTTTTTCTAAAAATCTTTTCTAATTCTACAAAACCATTATCTGTCATAAATTTAAATATATTTTCGACTGTAATATTAGGAGGTAATCCATATGTTAAATTTTCTCTAAGAGTTCTATTGAACAATTTGGGTCTTTGCGGGATAAAAATAGTGTTATCTCTTAAATTTTTTATATCAATTTCAGTTATTGGTGTGCCATTAATATAAATATTTCCACCTTGAAACGTTTGGAGGGCACAAATTAAAGAAACTACTGAGCTTTTACCAGATCCCACAGTTCCAAGTATCGCCACTTTCTCAAAAGGTCTAATTCTTAAGTTCAATTTGTCAAACAATTTCTCCTTTGCACTATTATGAGTGTATTCAATATCTTTAAAGACAATATCCAAACCTTTTTCGGGGTGCGGGATTTTCTTAGTCTGCTTACTGATATCAGTATTTGGCAATTCATCGATAAATTTCTGAATGAGTTCGACATGACTCTTCACATTCATAAAATCTTTGGCAGAATCATACAAAGTAATCAACGAACCCAAAATTGTATAGTTCAAAATGAAAATACTGACTAATGCTGCGACTGGAATTTTGCCTTTAGTAAATAATGTAAATGCTACGTAATTTAATCCCAAAAAGAGGAATACATTGATAATAGAGAAATATATGCGAAATTTGCGGTTGCATATACCTGTAACATATTGTTCGTTACGTGTAACTTCATTAATGTCTTCAATTCTCTTCTTTTCATCTGGAATCTTTTTGCTAGTATATATAGATAATAAATTTTGCAATGTATCTTCAATTTCTTCGTGACAGTTATCATAATTTTGCTCCACTCGCTTAATATTTGCGTTGCAAGTGTTGAAATATAGCCGCGACATTATAAATACTACTGCAATGCATCCCAAATACATGAAACCTAGAGAATAATGATGCCTATATAGATAAATAAAGTTGGATACAATAAGAATACTATTAGTTAGTAAAAAGCGTTGGATTTGATTAGATACATCATCTAAAATCCAGGGCAATTTGATTAATTTGGTAAGAATTGAACCAATCTCTAATTCTTGATAATTTTGATTATAACGATCGACTATTAGATTAAAGAAAAATTGGCGGATATATGCGTGGAATTTTGGCCAAATATAATTATCAACATATGAAATACCAATGCTAAATGCTTGAATGAGTATCCATATTCCTAGAAGAACACCGAACAAATATTTGGACCTTGCTAAGTTTTTATCTTTTAAACTATTTATTACCTCACCATAATAATGTGGCATAGCAATACTTTGGAGTGGTAAAGAAATTAATGTTACTAGATATAAAATATATAGTTTCCAATTATCTTTAAGAAAAGCTACATATAATTCTTTTAATAATGAACCTTCTGGCATTTTTACTTTTTTATTTTTTATTTTTTATGTATATTTTGTATATTGTATTTACTATTTAGTATATAGATATAAAATATATAAAACTTAATCTATAAAAATTAATCTATAAAAAAATTGAAATATATTAAACTATATTTATAAAATTATTATAAATATAAAATTATTATAAATATAAAATATATTTTAGATGGAAGATTTAATATTAAATTTTGAAAATAAATTAAATATAAATACAGAAAAAAATATCAAAAAAAATATAATTAAATTAAAAATAAAAACAAAACAGATACCAGAACCCATACCAGAACCCATTCCAGAACTCATACCAACACCAAAATCAACATCAAAAACAACATCAAAAACAACATCAAAAACAACATCAAAAACACCATCAACACCTATAAAAAGTGGTGCGAATTCTGCTTTAAATGGCAAACAATATGAAAAACAAAATTGGAATATTATTAGATATACAACTATAAATAATGAAAAATTTAATATTCAAGAAGAATCTGAATTAGGTGGGTCCAGCTCAAATAATGATATTATATCCATATATAATGGTAAAAATATAGGTATAGAAATTAAAAATACCATATCAGCTGAATTTATACAATTAGATGTTCGTAAAGAAAATGATAAATGGATTGGACCAAAAAAAACAAAAACCCCTTTAATAATAATAGATAGATATTTAGAAGAAATACAAAAACAAAAAGATTTGTATTTTGGTAGATTACCACCTTTAAATAAAACTAGAAAAGAGTTTAATGAATGGGAAAAATGGTTAATTGATAAAAAAAAAGAAGCAGGACAAAATGAATCAAAAGACTATAAATGGAATTGCGAAGATAATAATTTTGTTAAAAATAATTATAGAGAAAAAGGTTGTTATTACATTCAAATAAATAAATATGGTTTATATCATTTAGGTGAAGATATATGTAATTTTAATGTACCTGAGTTTAAACCAGAAAATACAAATTTAAGACTTAGATGTAAAAGACGTGGTGGTAAAGGTTGTGTTCCTTCATCTATAACTATGTCTGCTTATATATCTGATTTAGTAAAAAGCCCATTTTCTTTAGATAATATTGATACTTTACCTAAAAATCTAATTTATAGAAAATAAAAATAAAAATATTTGATAAATATTTGATAAATATTTGATTAATTTTTTTTTGAGTTTACTATATTTTTATTATTACTATTTCTGATGATTTTTTTGTTTTATTCATCCCATAAGTCCAATCAATATCTAATATAATATAATCTTTATATAAATCTTTAATATAATCACAATTATTATATGTCATTAACCATTTTATATTTTTAATATTATCATTGCTTCCATTTGATAATATATTAAATAATTTCTTGTGGTCAAAATCTTCATGCATATCTCCATCCTTGCCATATAACTTTGAACCTTTTTCTAAATAATAAGGTGGATCTAGAAATAAAAGGGTAGAATCATTAGATATTGTGTCTAGAATAAATTCTCCACAATCTTTATTATATATTTTCATTTTATCTAAATCTAATGATTTAACTCTATCAATTGATGATTTTGTAAATCTTTTTTTACTTGCTTCGAGTGAAAAACCTCCGGATAATGTTGCACCGCTGAAAGAACATCTATTTATAATAAAATAATAAAATGCTTGTTTTAATTCGTCTTTCTCTTTCATAATATCATTTCTATATTGAATAAATTTTTCTTTTGTAATTGCATTTTCATTTTCCACCATATTTACTTGATATAATAACTTACATAATTCTTCTTTTTTTAAATTATTTTTGCAAATATTCCAAAAATTATATAAAGGTTTAAATTTATCATTACATATAATATCTAGATTGTATTTATTTTGAAGATAAAATTCAAACGAACCACCGCCAAAAAATGGAGAAACAACCATTTTAAATGATTTTATATCAAAATATTTATTTATTATTTCATCTAATTTTTTACAGGCACGGGTTTTTCCTCCCGGGTATCTTAATGGAGATGTATTATCTGTTTCTGTCATTTTAATAATTTATATACATTTATTATTTTTATATTGAAAGATTTGAAATTATAAAAAAATCAATTTTATAATTTATAATTAAAAGAGATGAAAAATGATGAAAGATTTGAATATTATATAATAAGTATTGGATATTTAGTATTCAATTTTGGTATAGATTTTTTGCATCTTTTATCATCTAATTTATCAATAATATATTTAGTAAATGTTTCTATTGTAAATGTTTCATTTGTAACAATTGGATTAGAAGATGTTATAGTTGCCATAATATCTGTAATAAGTTTTTCGGTGTGTTTTTTAAACTCATCAAAATTATTAAATTTATTACCTTCAATTTCTAAATCAGTAAGTGTTTTTTTACCAGTTGTATTTTTATTAATAGTAATATTATTTATATTATTTATATCATCCTTATGTATTTCTAAATTAATAGAATTTTCATGTTCTATTAATGAAAAATATCTATTTAATATTGCATATGACAATCTATCTTCATTTGATAACTTTTTACTTCCAGAACCTGATATTCTAATATTATCTTTAATATTTTTTGTTATTTTAATTGTTATATCACGTGATGTTTTACCATTATCAATAAAAGTAAATTTATCATCAATCTTATATATATATATGTTATTTACTACTGTTTCTTGATCTGGTTCTTGATCTACTGTTTGTTCTTCTGTAGATTGTACTACGGATTGTACTATTGTTTGTGATCTATTTTTAATCCTTGGATCTATATATTTAGGTATTTTTTTAGAATTCAAATAATCTAAAAATGAATCTAGAGTATAAGTAACAGTTTCAGAACCTATTAGTTCATTAATTTTCTCTTCGCTATGTAATTTGAATTCATCTAATATTGTAAATTCTTTTCCATCAATTTGTTCATTCATAATAATTGGATATTTACATATATATTCATATCTTTTATATATTGAATGACATAATTTCTCTTTTAATGTTAAAAGACTTGATTTACTAGAATTTTCTCTTATTTCTTTATCTCTAGTTCTAGCTTTAGATATTTCTAATGAAAAATATTCTAAATCATCTGATTTTTTTTTATTTATAAATAATAATGATTTAGTTTCTATTCTAGGAATTGTTTCATCATTGGTTGGATTTAAAATACTATTTAAGTCATTTTTTCTAGTAACGTTAGAACGATTCATATTTTGTTCTGACATAGTTGCTATTCTTAAATTACATAACCGATTATCTAGCTTATTATTATTTATATGATCGATGGTTTTATTGTCACCAATCTTACAATCCATTAAATAACGATGCAAGTAAATACTTTTATTATCTTTTAGTCTAATCCAAATATATTGATTATTTCCTATTTCCCATGAATGATTTGTAATTATTAAATTATTTAACTTTAATTCTAATATTTTAGGAAGACTTGCTTCGTCAAATATAAATGAAAATTTTGTATTTGTAATTCTATTATTTATACCTACAAACATTTCATAATATCTTTTTTTAGATTCATCTTGTTCATTAATTATTTCTACTAATCTATAATTATTTTTAATTTTATTATTTTCAAAATTTTGAATTATTCTTATTTCATCTTCTTTATAAAATATAGGAGGTGACTCCATTTTTATAAATTTTCTTTTTATATTTGTTGTTATATTTGTTGTTATATTTGTTGGTATATTTGTTGGTATATTATTATTTTGTATATTTGTTGGTATATTATTATTTTGTATATTAGTGTTAATTTTTATATTTGTTTTTATATTTTCAAATCTAAAATCAAATTCATCATCATTTCGAATTATATATCTAAATTTATTATCATTAAGTTTATCAAATAAATATTTTACAATATTTATATTATAATTATCATTACTAGTTTGAATATTTGCAAATATTTTTTTATCTTTATAAAACCAAAGAGGATAATAAATTACATTATCAATTTTAACATAAATAATTTTTAATAAATATTCTTCATTAATTTTAAACTTTGTTTTATTATTTGTTTCTATTTCATAATATTTATTACCATCAATATTTGTAATTAATGTATAATTATTTTTTATAATAATAATTTTATCTCCTATTTTTACTTCATCTCCTCGTTTTCCAGATATCATATTAATAGATGTCATTTTTTATTAAAATTATATTTATTGTATTTATTTTATTTATATGAAAATATAATAAAATAATTTAAATTCAATTTTTAGTTTTTTAATAATTTGTTAATTTTATTATTTGAAGTTTATAATAGTTTATTAATAAAAAAATAGAAAAAAATATAAGTTTTTAAACGCATAAGATAGTTTCGCAAATACTACTTCCAAATTTCTCTAATTACTATAGGCGAGACCACCCATACCACTCATGATACGAAGAACGTTGTAGTTAACGGCATAAATGTTAAGGTTAAGGGCAGCTGCGGTTTCAGATGCAGAGTTGTAGGTCAACTGGAGAACAGCGTTATCGATACGCGAAAAATTGCAGGTTCCGCTGGGCTGATGCTCTTCGGGGGAAAGAGCAAAGGAATAGGAATAGATAAACTGACGCAATGCTAGAGTAGTAGTATCAGCACGAGTACCAAAATCACCACCTACACGGGGAACACGAGTATGGTGTTCATAGTTCTGAACCTTACGGAAATAATCAGCATATCGGACGGAGAAACGATCGTGACCGTTAAGTTGAAGAAGGGCAGTCTGAAAGGAATCTACACCACTTGTATTAAGACCCGAATAGTTAAACCACCTACAATTATGAGAAGCAACACCAGAAGTAGCATGAGCAGTAGTGGTGTGAGCCCAGACGAGTTCCTTAACGGGATGGTTAAAGTTAAGAGTAACATTCTTGTTGGAAGATCCAGAAGCAATAGTTTCAGTACCAGTAAATTGAACCTGTTCAATCAAATATTCGTGAGAAACTTGAGCGAATCGGCGACGTTCATCAGTATCAAGGTAAACATAGTCAACATAGAGTTTACAACCAAGGGAATTACCTGCAGTAGGAGAAACACTAACATTAATAAGGTCGGCAATTGCGCGAATGGTAAGGTTAAGTTTAACTTCATGGTACTGAAGAGCAATTAAAGGAAGAGCAAGACCAGGGTTTCGGTTGAACCAAAATTGAAGAGGAACATAAAGACGGGTAGTAGCAGTAGTAGAGAAAGCAATACCACCGAGCTGTTCGGCAGGGTTAGTTGCAGTAGAACCAGTAGTAATAACATTACCAACCATATTATCATAACCATCTTGCTTTCCGGAAGGGATGGTTAATTCAGTCCAGATATTCATCCAGTCACCATATTGACGATCAATAAGCTGACCACCGATTTCAATTTCAGCTTGAGAAACAAGGGCATTACCAACACCATAGGTCCAAACGTTAGAAGTAGAAGCAACCCCAGAAGTTACAGTAGGAAGGGTTACTTCCAAATACATCTGTTGAATCAAATCACCATTACGAGAAATGGTTGCAGTAACACGCTTGTTAAAATCGGCAGTACCATTAAAGGTCTGTTCAATAGATTCAACAGCGAAGTTAGTGTGACGACGGTAGACGACCTTGAAAAAGGTGATCTGAGGGTTACCAGTAAGATAGATATCTTGGGCACCATAAGCTACAAGTTGCATAAGTCCTCCTCCCATTTTGATTAGATAATATAAGTAATAAGTAAATTAAAAAGTTGATTAGTTGATGTTTATAATTTTAATAAATATTTTTTTTTTGAAAATTATAAAAATTTTTAATATTTTACAAATATTTATAAAAATTTATTTAGAAATTTAAAAAAATAATTTATAAATATTATACTGTATTTGTAATTATTTATATTTAATAAAATTATATAATAATTATAAAAAATATAAAAAAATATAAAAAAATTATTAAAAATAATAAAAAAGTTAACAACTATCGAGATTTTTAAAATCTAAAAAAATTTAAAGATTAAAGATTTATAATAATTTATAATAATTTATAATGAATTATAATAAATTATAATGAATTATAATAAATTATAATGAATTATAATGAATTATAATGAATTTAATATAAAAAGATGAAAAATATAAATTTTTAAATGAATATAATAAGTTTCTAAAAATACTTCCAAATTTCTCTAATTACTATAGGCGAGACCACCCATACCACTCATGATACGAAGAACGTTGTAGTTAACGGCATAAATGTTAAGGTTAAGAGCAGCAGCGGTTTCAATGCTAGAGTTGTAAGTCAACTGAAGAACAGCGTTATCAATACGAGAAAAGTTGCAGGTTCCGCTGGGTTGATGCTCTTCGGGGGAAAGAGCAAAAGAATAGGAATAGATATATTGGCGCAATGCTTGTTGCTTTCCATCAGATTTAGTACCAGCAAGATCAAGACCTACACGGGGAACACGAGAGTGGTGTTCATAGTTCTGTACCTTGCGAAAATAGTCGGCATATCGGACGGAGAAACGATCGTGACCGTTAAGCTGAAGAAGGGCGGTCTGAAAGGAATCTACACCGGTAGATGTATTATTACCAGAATAGTTGAACCAGTTTCCATTACCAGTAGTTCCAGAGCAGGCAGTAGCATGGACGGAGGTAGTGTGAGCCCAGATGAGTTCCTTGACGGGGTGGTTAAAGTTAAGGGTAACATTCTTGTTGGAAGAACCAGTTGCAATGGTTTCAGTACCAGTAAATTGAACCTGTTCGATCAAGTATTCGTGAGAAACTTGGGCGAATCGGCGACGTTCATCAGTATCAAGGTAAACATAGTCAACATAAAGTTTGCAACCAAGACTTCCAACAACAGTGTACGAAGCAGGAGTAGTTTCTACTAGAGTCAAATCGGTAGAAGGGCGAATGGTAAGGTTAAGCTTAACTTCATGGTACTGAAGAGCAATCAAAGGAAGAGCAAGACCGGGGTTACGGTTAAACCAGAATTGAAGAGGAACATAGAGACGGTAAGGACCAGCGGTAACATTCAAGGAACCAAGTTGGTTGTTATTGCTAGCAGTAGTAGTATTACCAACCATGTTATCATAACCATCTCGCTTTCCGGCAGGGATGGTTAATTCAGTCCAGATATTCATCCAGTCACCATATTGACGATCAATAAGTTGACCACCGATTTCAATTTCAGCTTGAGAAACAAGGGCATTACCGACACCATAAGTCCAAAAACGCGGTGCAGATGCGGCATCATCATCAGGAAGTGTAACTTCCAAATACATCTGTTGAATCAAATCACCATTACGAGAAATAGTGGCAGTAACACGTTTGCCAAAATCGGCAGTACCGTTAAAGGTCTGTTCGATAGATTCAACAGCAAAGTTAGTGTGACGACGGTAGACGACCTTGAAAAAGGTGATCTGAGGGTTACCAGTAAGATAGATATCTTGGGCACCATAAGCTACAAGTTGCATAAGTCCTCCTCCCATTTTAAATAGATAATATAAATAATAAGAAAATTAAAAAGTTGGTTAGTTGATGTTTATAATTTTAATAAATATTTTTATTCTGAATAAATTAAATAATTATTATAAAAAATTGTAAAAATAAAAAAGAAAAATATAATTATAAAAAATAATTTCATATATTTAATAAAGATTTTACATATATAATGAATATGAATATAAATATGAAAATAAAAAAAATTAAATAACTATCTAGATTTTTAAATATTATTTTTAATTTTTTTAAATTTATTTATTTTACTTTTTATCTTTTTTACTTTTTATCTTTTTACTGAATCAAATTTTTCAGTAGTTGCTTTATTATAATAAAGATAAGGAGAATATATATTAGATGTTCCTTTAAAATCAATTTGCATTACATTAGTAGATGGTCCTTCTACATTTATTAATTTTATACCTTTAGAATTCACAATTGTTTTACTTTTATTAGTATCTCTATTAATATTATTTTTATTTTTATTATTATTGATATTATTAATACTATTATTATTAATATTTTGATTACTTTGATTACTTTGATTACTTTGATTACTTTGATTACTTTGATTACTTTGATTACTTTGATTACTTTGATTACTTTGATTACTTTGATTACGTTGATTACTTTGATTACTTTGATTATTTTTTTCTGATAAATTTGAAATATCAAAACCAGAATTTATTAAATCAGTTAATTGTTTAGAAGTAATATCAGGATACATACTTATTATATCATTGATAAGATTTTGTTTATCTTTTATAATTGATGAATTATATGTTTGTTGATTTAAAGGTGTGTTCATTGGATTATTATAATACATTGGATTATTATGATACATTGGATTATTATAATACATTGGATTATCATAATTCATTTCATTATCATAATTCAATTCATTATTATAATTTAGTTCATTATCATTATTCATTTTTCCAATATATTTTTGTTGATTTAAAGATGTGTCCATTGGCATACCATTATATACTTGTTCATTATATAATTTTGTATCTAGAGGAATAGACAAATTTTCATTTGTATCAGATTTTGATATTATGTTAATAGGAGAATATTTATTAGGATAAATATCTTTAAAATTTATTTTTTTATTAATATTTTTAAATTTAGATTTTACATTTGCAAAATTTGAATTTGAATTTGATGTTGATGTTGAATAAGGAATTAAATTAGACATATTTAATTGTGAATTATTGTATTTATCTGGTATTAGAAATCTTAAATATTTAGTTGTAGGATCTATTGAATTAGTTATTTTCCAATTTGATATTTCAAGATTATTTCTATCATATATAGAAATATTTAAACTATTTAACATAATTTTATTATCAATATTATTATTTAAAAATATTATTATTGAACTTATATTATTATTTATAATTGGTGGAATATTAATAGAAAGAGAAAATAAATCATTATCCAATGCTGGTGAAATAAACATTTTAGTACGATCAATATAATATTCGCGATTTACATCATTAACATTATTTCCAATACAATTTATTTTATATAAATCTAAATTATTTGTATTATCAGCATCAAAGTCACACTTAACATTATTTAAATTTATATTAAAAGTTTGATTAAATATATTAATAAAATTTATTTTATTTTTAGGTTTTGAAATTGTAGATAATTCATTATCTGTAAAAATATCAGTAAAATTTATTTTATTTGAATTTAAATTTTGGTTTGTATTTAAATTTTGGTTTGGATTTTGATTTTGATCTGTATTTGGATTTTGATTTTGATCTGTATTTGGATTTTGATTTTGATTTTGATCTGTATTTGGATTTTGATTTTGATCTGTATTTGGGCTTGAATTTGGATCTACATTTATGAATAATGATATATTTTTTAAAATATCAGGTAAATTCATTTTTATTTTATTATTATTAAAAATATTTTGCCCAAATTGATCAAGTATTAATAATCCAGAAAATTTCATATTCAATGATGATATTACTAATCTAGATGAAGGTCCTATAGCTGTAGCTTTTTGAACATTTATATTAGACATATTTTTTATGTTAGTATTAGGATATTTAGTAGTTGTTGGCATTTCTTTAGTATTTGTAGATGGCATCATTGTAGTCATAGTTGGCATCATTGTAGTCATAGTTGGCATCATTGTGGTCGTAGTTGGCATCATTGTGGTCGTAGTTGGCATCATTGTAGTCATAGTTGGCATCATTGTAGTCATAGTTGGCATCATTGTAGTCATAGTTGGCATCATTGTAGTCATAGTTGGCATCATTGTAGTCATAGTTGGCATCATTGTAGTCATAGTTGGCATCATTGTGGTCGTAGTTGGCATCATTGTGGTCGTAGTTGGCATCATTGTGGACGTAGTTGGCATCATTGTGGTCGTAGTTGGCATCATTGTAGTCGTAGTTGGCATCATTGTGGTCGTAGTTGGCATCATTGTAGTCGTAGTTGGCATCATTGTAGTCGTAGTTGGCATCATTGTAGTCGTAGTTGGCATCATGGTGGTCGTAGTTGGCATCATTGTAGTCATAGTTGGCATCATTGTAGTCATAGTTGGCATCATTGTGGACGTAGTTGGCATCATGGTGGTCGTAGTTGTCATTATTGTTGCTGGTACTGTTGCTGGTACTGTTGTTTGTAATGTTTTTACAAATAATGTATTAAATTTATTATATAAATCGTTATTTGAAATGTTTCCTTCATAAGCATTTATATAAGATATATAACCTGTAAAACCATTAATATTTTTACCTAACGATGATAATGTAGTAGATTCAGGAGCACATATACCAAAATAATATGGACCTCCATTTTGTGGAACTTGAGGAGTATAAGTTTTATCAGATCCTTGAGAATTATTAGTATTTAATGTTCCTATAATACTATTAGGTGTACCTTTTAATATAGGTGTACCTTTTAATATTACATGATACCATGTATTAGCTGTTAATTCACCCAAATTAATGTTATTATTTGGTGGTTTATTTACATGAATAGCCCACATACCTACTAAAAGACAATTAATTCCATTAACTGGTGATACTTCAATAAATGAATCATGCCATCCAGAATTAACTATATTTGAACCTAAATTACTTAAAATAATACCAGTGCCACCTGTATATTTAAATACACATTCAATTGTTATATTTTTATTATCTGGATTTCTATTATCTTTGGTTAATATTGGATTAGGTGTACTTGCATAATAAGTGCTATCAAAACTTATATATTTAATATTATTTGGTGATGAATCTAATATTATATTTGGAATCGTTCCATTACTAAATGATACATTTGCAAAACTACTAGTATTAGCATCAAATGTAAATATAGCAGGAGGTATCGATTCTGATATATTTGTAGGTGTTGATATTGTTGATATTGTTGATATTGGTGATATTGGTTTTATAATCCACGACATTACATTTTTTAATGGATCAGTATTATTTGGATTAGTATTATTTGGTACAATTGTAACTAAATCACTATCAGGATTATAACCAATATAAAAATTATTTGCTGGTGAATAATCATTTCCTATGATATAACTATTAGTATTAGTAGTAGAATCTTTTACAAAAAACCATGCAAAATCATAATTATCATCAACAAATGAATTGCTCTTAAGATTAAGATTTGCATGTCTTAAATATGTATTAAAATTATTATTTAGTAATGCTACTCTTCCTAATTTATTATTAAAAACACTAGGATTATTAAAAATTGATATTTTCATTTCAACTGCATCTGTATATTTGTTTTTATTTGATAAACAAATTAAATCTAATGATGGAATATATTTCCAAGTATTGCCATTTATATCAGAAATAGTAAATAAATTTGTTGGTAATGTTGTTGGTAAAGGATAATTTATTAATAAATCCTGAAATTTTTCATTAGTATTATATATATTATTCCATAAATAAACAATTATAAATAATAATATTATTGAAATTATACAAATTATATAATGTTTTTTATTATATATTTTATTTAATATATTTTCTAATGATTTCATTTTTACTTATAATATATACTTATATATATATACTTATATACTAATTACTATTTTAATAAAATAAAATAAATATAAAAATAATACAAAAAAAATAATAAAAAAATAGTAAAAAATATAGTAAAAAATATAGTAAAAAAATAGTAAAAAAAAATACTAATAAATAAAAAATTGAATAAATTATGTATAATAACTTATTTAATCTTTATTTTGCTATTTCTAGAAAAATAAAGATCATCCGGATAAAATTTAATCGATAAGCACAAGTTGTGCAGTTGAGATAAAAAAATACCATTCCCGTTATCACAACAGGTTGCCAATTATTTGTACGAGAATACATATAGAAGGCATCGATATATTCGGTTTTTTTTATTTTCAATTTTTGTTAATTTTTCTAAAAATGCCAAAAATACCAAAAATACCAAAAATACCAAAAATCCTTTTAATCAAAATATGCGAAAAGTAGCCTAACACCTACTCCACTTGCTTCTGGAGATGCATATTTAATTATTTCATTTGTTTTATAACTAGGACCTGCGATATCTATATGCATCCATTTGGTATTTTTTTTTACAAATTGTCGCATAAATAGAGAAGACATAATTATATCAGCACTGCAGGTGAAACTAACATTCTTAATATCTGCAACATAACTTTCCAAATTTTTCAAATGTTTTTCCATAATAGGTAATTCTACCAATAATTCATTAATTTCTCTTCCACTTTTAATAAGTTTATTTACCTCATCTCTACTATTTACAGATAAAATATTACTAAATAATTTACAGCTCAAACTTTCTTGCTGTCCGGTTAATGTTGCAAAATCTATAATTGTTGCATTTGGATATTTATCAACTACATACGCAAGGCAATCGGCAAGAATAAGTCTACCTTCTGCATCAGTATTTGATACTTCTACAGTACTCCCATTATAAGCTTTAAGTACATCGCTGGGTTTGGTAGATTCGGGTCCTACGCTATTTTCAGCAAAAGGACATATTGTATAAATACATTTAGAACCTTTATTCATGGCATATCCAATTAGGAATGATGCAACTGTGGATGCTCCAGATAAATCTGTTTTCATTTCAAGCATAGAACGAGTACCTTTAATATCTAATCCACCTGTATCAAAAGTAATTCCCTTACCTAGAAGAGCATATTCTGGGCTTTTAGATGAAGACCCTCCAGAAGATCCTCTAGATCTACCTTCAGATCCATAATACTTCATAATAAGAACTCTAGGGGCATTTGCCTTACTACTACCACTTCCTACTCCAAGAATAAGCCCCATTCCCAATTTTTCTAAATCTTTCTTTTCTAGAACTTCAATTGTAATAGGTAATTTATTATCTTTTATAGTTTGCTTTATAATATTTATAAATGTTGTTGATTTTGCAATATTTGCAGGTTCATTGATTAAATCTCTGGCTAGAAATACAGCTTTTATTTGGTTATCTAATGTTTTAAATCTATAATGAATATCATTATGATGAACTTTATTCCAATATTTAGGAATTACTATATTTATCATGGATAAACTATAATTATCTTTATTCTTAGTTAATGAATCTGATGTTTTATATTTAAGAAATTTATATGAAGACAATAATAAACCTTCTACCATAGCCTCAATAAATTTAGTATTTCCAGATATAGAATTATTTAATGATTGCAATTCTGCACTCCTGTCAGTCATACTTTCATCTTTATTCTTACCTTTCTCTGCATTCTTACCTTCCTCTGCATAATTACCATCAATTGTATCAACTATATTGACTTTTTTAATTTGATTTGATTTTAATGTATTAAAAATTGCATTACCACATACACGTGCAATTTCTAATAATTCATCGTATTTAGATTTATTATAGGAATGATTGTTTATAGATATTATAAATATTTGATGTATATTTGATGGTTTACCTGTACTTGCGCTTTTACTCGCACTTGTAATTGTATGCGTAATTCTACTTTTTGGGATTTTACTTTTTTTCATTGTACCACCTTTTTGATGTTTTTTTGTATCAACTGTAAAACTTGCCATATTAAGATTATTATGTTTCATATTGTTTTCTATTTGATCTAATAAGGTTTTATAACTAGTAGGAATATTTATGTATCTAGATACATATTCAAATAGAGTTTCTTTATCAATATGTGTTAATAATAATGGTATTATAGAACATCCTAAATTAATATTAATTATTTTTGAAATAGTTAGATGTGACATTTATTCTATTATACTATACTATACTATACTATACTATAATATATTCTATTATAATATATTCTATTATACTATTATAATATAATAAAAATATAATAAGTAGTAAGTATAAAGTATATATATATTTTCTAAATGTAAAGTAGTAGGTATTATAATAAGATTAATAACTTATAATTAATTATGGTTATAAATCAGTTATTTATAAAAAAACCATCAAATGAATTACTTACTAAAATAATTAAGGCATTTGGATTAAATGATATAAATGATACGAGTGAATTTAGCCAAATTGATATGGATAAACATAATACATTAAAAATATTTCATACTCTAGAAAAAGAATTAGGAGACTGTTATATTCCTTGCAAAAGACGAGAATATACAGGTAATATAAAAAATATTATAAATAAAGAAGCAGTTACTATATTTAGACAAATATTAAAGGCACATGATTATGATTTATATAGTAAAGAAAGATTTATAAAAGGTACAAAATATTTAGTTTATAAAATTGTTACAAAACAAGAAAAATCTACTATTAGTAAAACAAAAAAACATCCTCCTAAAAAAGAGTTTGTTATTGTTTTTGATTGAATATTTATTTCATTTTTTTATTTTATGATTCAATTTAATATATCTTATATATTTAATATAATTATAGTTTTTTGGATTTTAATATAACATAAATTATTTTTAAATTATTTTTATAATGGCTATTCCTCCTATTAAAAGAAAAGAATTAGCAAAATATAATACTAATGAATATTGTAAATCAGATGAAGTAGAAAAAAATCCTGAAGGCTTTTGTCCTAATGGTTATATAGAAATACCAAACACAAATTGTTGTGAAGAAGATTTCAAAAAACAGAAACTATTAATTCCAGGGCAGACAAAAATAACAACTTATTTTAAAACAGCTGAAGAAAATGATAAATTACTAAAAGAATTACAATTAAAACAAACAGAAATAGAAAAACAATTAAAATTATATGAAACTAGTAGATCAGATTTTCTAAAAAAACTTAAAGAAAAATCTAGAGCTCAAACAGCTTATGATCTAGAAGAATCTCAAAAACATCTTAGAAAACTAGAAACACCGGAAGAAGAGGATATAAGTGATATAGAAAAACAAAAACTAGAAAAACAAAAAAAAGATTTAGAAATTGATATAGAAAAATTAAAAAAAGAAATAAAAAGACATCAAGAAGAAGATGAAGAAGAAGTAGGTACACAAGTATTAGGACCTGGTGGGATTCCAATCAATGGTGGTTCTTTAAGAAAAAAAAAATTATCAAAATTATCAAAATTATCAAAAAAATTTAATAAAAATAATAAAAATAATACTAAAAAATATAATAAAAAATTAAGTAAAAATAGTAAAAATACTAAAAAATATAATAAAAAATTAAGTAAAAATAGTAAAAAGAATAAAAAAATGTATAATTAATATATATAATCAATATATAAAATCAATATCTAAAATAATGGCTTAAATATGTTTAATATATTATCATTATCATTATCATTATTAATTTTAGAATCATAAATATTTTTTTCATTCATATTACCCATTACTAAATCAAAATCAAAAATCTTATCAATAATAGAATCAACTTTTTCTTCATTATCAATAAAATTTTCATCCATAATTTTACTTTCAATTATTACAACAGGTTTTCCATCATTTTTCAATTTATCATAAAATGCAATATGTTTTTCATATAAACTTGTTTGATATTCTACACTGATACCACTAGTTTCTCCATCTCTGTTTCTAGACATAATTCTTTTTAAACTTTCATCCAAAGAAGTATTTAGCAATACCCACTTATCTACTCTCATTGGTAGAATATAAGCCCACATATCACACCATTGATTATACATTGTCATTTCTAAATCAGTAATTAAATCTTTTAAAAGTTCCATAAAAATATATCTATCAGTCCATATACTTCTTTCTAGAATATAAATATGTGCATCAGGATTGTCATATATTTCATCAATTACACTTGCAATTCTCGTAATATATGTAAAAGTTTGAAATGCATATGCATTTTTTGGGATATCTTTATAAAAGTATTCTAGAGCTCCACTATTTTTCCAGTTATCAACTGGTTCATATATAGCTTTAATTTTTAAATTATCTTCTTCTATATAGGCTTCTTTATTTTCTACTTGATTTTCCAATTTATTTAATGTATTTATTTTATTAATTCTTTTTTCGATTTCTTTTATAGTCGTCGTTTTACCTGCACCTATAACTCCATCAACTACGATGAATTTACGTTCAGGATCATTTAATATTGAATGTACTTTTTTTAATTTTTCTTTTTGAAAAACTGAATTTATATCTAGAGACATGTTATATTTGTTAAGTAATATTTAATAGTATTGTTTGATAGTATTGATTGATAGTATTAATTATAATATTTGATATTATATTATTTGATATTAGAAAAAGAAAATCAATTTTTAAACTATATTTTTTATAATTTTAATTTTATAATTTAATAATTTTTAATATCTTATTATTATTTAATAATATTCAAACTATTAAACTATTAATCTTTCGCAAATTTAAGTCGTCGATTAATAATTTATAATATTAAGAAGAATGCCAAATAAAATTCAAAAGCATAAAAAAGCAAATAAGTCTAAAAAATGCAAACGTTCAAATAAACGTAATTATAAAAATAAAAAAACTCGTAAAAATATAAATAAAATGAGTGGTGGTGGATGGAAACAAATTAACTATGATGATATAACAGACGAAGATCTTAATAATACATTTTATTATCAACAAAAAAAAGGAAATAAAAATTATGAAAAGCTTGGAAAATGTTTTAATAAAAAAAATATTACAGGTGTTGCTTTTCAATTAGAACAATATGATCCACTTACATACATTAATATGAATAATAATAATTCTGGTGTTTATATTCAAACTATTGATGATTATTCATAATTATAAATGCTAAAATTTTAAAAAATAAAAATAATAAATACTAATACAACCAAACTCTAAAGTACACAACGCTCATCATTCTCATAGAAAATAAGACCCTCGTCTTTATAAACTGTCTTTGCACCATCCGCAAATGGTATAACTTTATCAAAACTTATCAATTCATTATAAATAAACTCTAGAGATGAAAAATTATTTATTTTTCGCAATCCCGAAAAATAAAAATATATATTAATAATAAATAATAATTATATAATTAATCTTTTTAAATTTTAGATATGAAAATTACTGATTTTCTAAAAAAATATTCTCTTATAAATGAAAAATTTATTGATGACTTTTATAGTTTTTATAATGAAGGACAAAATGAATATGATTTTACAATAAATTTAGATAATATTGCTTTTTGGTTGGAAGTTCAAAAGGGACATCTTAAAACATTATTATAAAAAAAAAAAATAAATCTAATACTAAATCTAATACTAAATATAATACTAAATCTAATACTAAATCTAATACTAAATCTAATACTAAATCTAATACTAAATATAATACTAAATCTAATACTAAATCTAATACTAATACAACCAAACTCTAAATCACACAACGATCATCATTCTCATAGAAAATGAGACCCTCATCTTTATAAACTGTCTTTGCACCATCCGCCAATGGTATAACTTTATCAAAACTTATCAATTCATTATAAATAAACTCTAGAGATGAAAAATTATTTATTGTTATATCAAAATTTTCCATATCTATACTATTTCGCATCTTTTCTAAATTATCTATATAGTTACGGGTTATATATGCAACCCTTTTATCTGGTATACCTTCTCTAATGACTAATATCATTCTAGTTGAAAATGTATCTAGATATGAATAAGTATTCCCGCTTTTATGAAATTTATTTAAATCTACTGCTCTAGGTACTATATGTTGAAAATACAACTTAATAATTGCATTAAAGTCTTCTCTAATATTAGTTGTTTTCAAATCATCCATAACAGTTTGAGAATATATAGCTTGTGTATTACTGCTAGGTGGGGGTGGTGGTATTGCACTACCTGTGCCTTGTTGTGTTCCCGATAAATTTTGTAGATTATTTAGATTATTTCGTGAATCCATTTTTTCTCTTTTTTGAATATGTATATATCGCAATTTCTTATCCTTAGATAATTTCAACAGTTTTAGATTTTTAGGATGCAATACCATAAATATACCATCATACACATTATTTATAAATTTATCACTAAGTGTTTCCATTGTTGGATCAATATTTACACTATTATTTGTTATTGTATTTACTATATCCATACTCATACCATAAGCCATACATAGTTTAAGAAAGAAATAATAACTATCTGCTAGAATACCTATTGATTTTCCTTTAGTAATATCTATAAATTCGATTATATTAGAAAAATTACCTACTACTAAATAAAAATCTACATTAAAGCCTACACCAATTGCCTCAATATTTAATTTTGGATATAGTTTGTCTAGAAGAATTTCTGAACTCAAGCTATTTTCTGGTTTAGTGATATCAATACTAAATGCATCTGCCAAAACACGAGTCAAATATTTACAATCACGTTTTATATATCTTGTCAATATTTCTTCACTAATAAATGCAATATCTACTTCATTATTAATAAATTTATAAAGTGTATCAATATTAGACAATGTACTAATTTGTTGAATTGGATATATATGTTTTCTAAAATAGTTTCCAATTAGTTCTTGATAGGAACCATTTCCAGAAGGATTTGCATAAGTTAATACTGGTAGAGAAATATGATTATTAATTATGATTGGTTTATTTGTATCTCGAAGATATGTATTGGTATCAAATTGAACTGTATTTGAAAGACTTGGAGAAAGAGAAGAATATTGAGAAGATGATTGAGATGAAAATGCCTCGGTTACTGAATTTATAATGGGTTTGCCTTGAAATAAATTTACTACTATTGGTTTTATATAATCATTATATGCATATATTAATACAAATAATGATAAAAATATTAATAAAATATTGTTTGATGTTAATTCCATTTCTAGATATATTGTTTCTAGATATATTTAATGTATAGTTAGAATTATTGTATAGTGGTTAAACTATATTTTAGTTTATAGTTTCTAGAATATGAAAAATATAAAATTCTTAAAGAATATAAAAAAATAAAAATTATAAAACAAGATTACCATTGTTATTAAATTCTAAATTTTTTTCTTCATATTCTTTATATTCTTTAATTATATCCTGATATTCTTTTTCATTTGTTTCTCTTATAGTTGGAACGATTGTTTTAAAATCATAGCTACAATATTTATCATCAGCTATTTCTTTCATACTTTTTAATATGTATGATTGTTTATTACCTATAAATATAATATTTTCAAAACTTAAACATCTTTCATTTTTTTGCTCTAAATTATTAATTTTTATATAAAAATTTTTTTCAGAATTTAGTGATTCATAATTTTTCAAATTAATATTCCCTAAATTAACAATATTTAAAACATATTGACTTTCATTTAAAAAAATAGTTGAAAATATTCTTAAATCACTATTTCCATATGAAGTAGTAGAATGATATTTAATTATTTTAGATCGAATTATAATTTGTCCAACTATAATTCTAGATGTCAATAGTATATCATTATATTCTGTATTAATCTTAATTGATAATGTATAAAGACTATTATTATCATAATCTAGAATTAATTTACTCTTAGGTTTTTTTTTCATTTCAGCTATTAATTCAATAATATTTATTTTGAATATTACACTATCTCCTCCTCCATTCATTTTTTTAATTTTTTTTTGTTTCCTTCTTGTTTTATTTATATATTTTTTATGTTTTTTTAAATATTTCTTGGAATCTTTGCGTTTATACGAAACTGGCATTTTTATAAAAAAGTTTATTATGTAATTATATAAATTTGTAAATTTGTATCTAGATACTTAATTATATAAAAAGATAAAAAACTAATATAAAAATATAAAAAATCTTAAAGATAAAAAATATATATTTAAATTCCAGGTTTCATATATTGAACTTCATCATATTTTATATTCAATTCATCTTCTTTAAAAATTGACTTTACAAAATCCAACAATTTTTTCCCACTATTATATTTACCATAATTTTTAATAAACCATTCCCTTGGTTTATATTCATTATTATTTAGTTTTTTTACAAATTTATCTAAAATTGGTTCAAAATCATTTTCTATTTTATTATTATCAAAAAATTCTCCTGTTTCATTATTAATATAATGCCATCCTCCTAATATATTAGAATTCATTAACACTGGCAAATTAAATGCCATTGCTTCTGTACAAACACGACAAGATGCTTCTGCATAATTTGGAATAAAAATGAATTTGCATTTATTATAATTTTTAATAAATGTACTATATTCCTGAAAATCTGTTAATTCCATTAATTGATGACAAGTTGCTGGTATTTCACAGCCTATTCTACCAATTAATAGTCCTTTTAATTTATATTTATTGCACATAATGTCTAAGCATTTTTTTGCCTTGGACCATTCACGGATTGCTGATTGCCACCCATTTGGACAATCTTTATCACCCTCTTTTTTATCTCCATCTTTCAAACAAACATAAATAAAATCATATTCTTTTTTTACACTAGGATCTGGCTGATGTTGGTCAAAATTTGAAAAATCGCTTTCTGCACAATTAATCCTTGGAAAACCATTAGGAAATGTTTTCTTATTCATTTCCTCTCTAAAAACACTGCACCATCCCCGCGTTAGGTCAAAATAATTATATGTATAAGCTTTATGTTTAGGGTCATTGAGAACATCGTGTGGATTAGTAATTTTACCTGGGAATTCGCTATATGAACTCATACCTAAAAAATGTATACCTTGTTTTTTTAATTTATTATAATCGGTTTCACAATCATCTCTAGTAAAACTATGTGTAATAAAACCAATATTTGTAGCTTTTTCTGTACCATCTTTCATCACAGCATAAAGATTTAAGAATGGACGTTTCATTACTTCTACTGTACCAGATTTTGAATAATCAATATTTTCATCATTATTACTATTACTATTATCATTACTAAAACTAGAAGTTTTAAAATACCATCTGTATAATTTCATACATACATATAAAGCAACAATGACTGTAATAAAACCTATTATGATATGTTTAGTACTATAGCCGACATTTTTTTCTATTTTTGTATCAATTTGTTTTGCATATTTTATTGATTTACTTATATTATTTTTTATCTTTTGAGAAGACATTATAATATATTTCTAGACTATTATCTAGACTATTATCTAGACTTACTATTTGATTTACTTAATACTTATATAGAAAATATATTTATTAGAAAATATATTTAATAGAAAATATCTTTAATACTAATTAATTTTAATACAAGATTTACAATTCATTAAACTTAACAACTTAAAGATAATATTACTAATTAATTATTAATTGACTATTAATTGAATATTAATTTGATAAAATTATTATATTATACAAATGAGTTTTAATGATATAATTAATGATAATTTTGAAATTAATAATGAAGTTTGCAAAGATAATAAACCAACCAATATAACTAATATAAATAATGGATGTGGATTTGGTAAAGATAAACAAAATAAGAAAGTACAAAAAGAAGGACACAAAGAAGGGAACAAAGAAGGACACAAAGAAGATGATAAAAAAGTACAAACACCAGAAATAAAACCAAATAAAAAAACATCTCAAATGAAAATACCAGTTTCCACATCTGTAATAACAAATACAAAGCAAATTGTTTCTGAAAACCCAGAAGATAAAGTTAATATAGTTATTAAATCATGTAAAAACATAAGTTCCAAACAAGCACTTCTTATCATTCCCATTACAAAATTCTTTTCAAATCGCGAAATGTTAAATAAAATAATTACTATATTGAAAGGCGAATCTATTTCGCTTCGACTTATTGATTGGTTTGTCACCAATTATTGTAAGAAATTTAATGTTTTATATAATTTGAATGATTTTAAGGGAGAACAAACTAGTAAGACAACAGAAGAACTGCAATCATTTGATAATTATATAATAGTTCATAATAATTATAAGGGACAGTTGAAAGCATATAGCAAACGCAATTTTGATCCTTTTTGTAGAAGAAATCGGATAAGGTTTTATTATGAAGATAATAAATATTTTATTACAACTGTAGGACAACTTAATTTTTTCAAATGGGCTCTAGAAAATCACATCATTGATTACATTAACAGACATCTAAAAGCCATCGATACGGATATGAATTTGCGTTGCGAAACTGTCAAAGTTAATGGAACTAAAATTAATCCTTGTAACGCACAAAATTCTCAATCTTCCCAAAATGCACAAAATCAACAAAACTCACAAAACTCACAAAATGCACATATATTAGATGATACTGGATTACCTTTACCTATGCAAATGCCAGTAATAGTTAGTACAAAAAAGAAAAAGCCACAAGACGGTATTATTGCAGTTGAAACGCAAATAAAAACACAATTAAAAAATAAACCAGGAGGTTCTACTAGAAAAAAACGCAAAGAAATATCAACCGCGGCTTCAAAATCATTATCAATTCATAATTTTCCTACAACATTAGTATTTGATTAAAGTACCATAGCTTGATAAGAATCTTTTTTACAATTTGGTCTGTAAATAGCAGCACTGCTGCTAGGAATATTAATACCAGCAATTGACCCTAATGCATCTACACTAAAACCAGGCTCTTTAACAGTTGCCATATTGCAACTTGAAGAAAACCCTCCACGATGGTGTTTCATTTTGCCTTTCATTGCGCGTTTTGGTTTTAAATTGGATTTGGATCTAGAATGACTTCTCATTTTAGAACCCATTTTAGAACCCATTCTAGAACTCATTTTATTCTTTTGTGTTTTTTGAAGACTCAAAAGCTTTTTTATTAGTTGGCTGCGTTTTTTACTTTTACGAAACATTTTAGTTTTTTTAATAGGCATTTTTTTAGTTATTTATTTAATTATCTAGATATATTAATTATTATCTAATAAATATTCTTAATCTAAGTATTCTTAATATAAGTATTCTTAATCTAAGTATTCTCTTATTACATATAATAAATATATTAATTTCAAATACCATCATAAATAATATTAATAATTTCATAAAAAAATGTTTCAATTATTACAATTTCTTTATTAGAATCAATTATTTCTCTTGACAATATAAATGCTTTTTCTAATATTATACATTTTATGTTACTATTTAATTTACTATTATTTAATTGCCTAACAACTTCTTTAACAAATACCATAAGTTTCATATTTAAAGATAATAATATGTATAAGAATTTGCGAATTTCTAATGCAGAAGATACATTTGATAAAACTAATTTTTTTTTTATAAAATTATCTGCTATTCTAGACATCAATGATAATTTATTGTTTTTATCTTTTAAGAATTTAGTACCTTCATTTGAAAGATGATATTTAATTTGTGATATAGTATTACCTATATTATATCTATTTTCCACATATATTTCGTAGAATTGTTTTAATACAGGTGTTGTTAACATATGATTATCTTTTGCAAATTCATTTTTAAAATTAAATTTAAATATTTTACTAAATTCATTTTCATCTAAATGATTAAAATTTATTGATGTACAAGATGATAAAATTTTCTTATTAATAGTATTTTTAGAATATGTTGTAAATATATATGATGCATTATTACTAATTTTATCTAGCATAAATGATAAAAATAATTGTGCTTCATTATTACATTTATAAATATGTGTTATTATAATTATTTTTTTTTCTTTTATTTTCTTTTGATTATCTGCATTATTATTATTATTATCTTCTTCATTATCGAATACAGTAATATTTTTTTCTTTTGCAATTTTATATATATACTTTAAATAATCTAAAATTTCATTATTATTATTTAAAATACTAATATTAATATAATAAATATTTTCAAAATAGAATATTTTATTATATTTATCATCTAGAATCTTAAAATAATGTATATTATTTGTAATATTATTCTTACTCATAGTTGTAGACGTGGTTGTATTTTCATTTGGTCTTGGTATAGTATTTAATAACCCTATTATAGAAGTAAGTTTTCCTATTCCTGGTGCACCATAAACTAATATTGGAATATCTATATTATTTTCATAATATGATTTAATAATTGTAATTATATCTGTTGTAGCAAATAATGCATTTTCTGGTATTATTTTTTTATTTAAATATTCATCTTCTCCATATTTATTATATTGAAATTCTATATTAGGTGTGGTATTTACTTCTGGTTCAAATGTATCTCCATCAAAAAAATCACACATAATTATTTAATTTTTATAAATTTGACATTTATTAGTTTATTATAAAGTTAATAATAAATAAATTTTAAGTTCATAAAATAAAGAAAATAGAAAAAAAAGATATATAGAAAAAGATATATAGAAAAAGATATATATTATTAGGTTTATTATAATAAGTGTATTTTATTTTTTCCAATCAATATTTTCATAACTATATTGTTGAGGTGAATTATGTATTAATGACATTCTATCATTTGAAATTTTTTTAGCAATAGTAATAATATATACTTCTGATAAACTATTAAATTTACTTACATTTCTCCAACCATTATATGAATCGCATCTTATCCATTTATCAAATTCAGAATTTACCTCTGCTAAATATATTTCAATAATTTTCATACCATATTTATCATTAAAAGCTGACATAAAAAACTCAGGACTAAATTGATAAATTCCGTGTCCAGATAAATTATTATTACAAGTAATAGATAAAAATATACCACCAATATCTAATAAATCAATTATATTCTCACATAATTGTGGTGTATTAAAAATATGTTCTATTGTACCACCATCTAATATAAATTGATATTTATTTTTCAAATTACTTAATTCATTACTAATAGGTTTATTCATATCGAGATTAATTGATGCATTTTCATAAGATGAATAATCTAATGATTCAACATTGTTGAACCCTAGTTCTTTAAACATATTTTCACAAAATTCTGTGTATATATTTTCAGTAAATTTAATATTATATTTATTTGCAAAATAATTTATATTATTTCTATTTATATGGAGACCTTGTCTTCCTAAAGTTAACATATTATTTTTATTATTGCAACAAAAAGGCATTGTATAAAATATTGCATCCAAAACAGTAATATCAATACCCATTTTTGATTATAATCTTTTTACAACCAGTAAATTATTATCTATTTTATTATGGAATGGTATTTGTAATAATATAAATAATAAATCTTTATATTGATTTTTCCAATAATTTATTTTATTATAAAATAATGAAATTTCATTATTATTTATATCTTCAATAATATAATATCCATTTTTTGCTAATTTATGAATACTATTTTCAAAAAAACATACATTTGCATTAAAACTATGCAAACCATCTTCAACAATAATATCAAATTCATCTTTCAATTCTGATTCATTCCACATATATTTTATAACATAAGGATTTGTTTGATCACAATAATAAGTTTTAATAGAATCAGTATTAAATAATATTGATCCATCAATATCCGCACCATATATTTTTGCATTAGGAAAAAATTCATTCCATCCATACAAAGATGCACCAGGTCTGCCATCACTTCCCATATTTGATGCCATATATATATTATTAGTACCTAAACCTAATTCAAATATTCTTAAATTATCATTTTTTATGTCTTTAAATATATGATAATAAAATGTTGTATAATTATGACTACAAATTTTATTATTTATATTACCTTTATCTGATTTATTTCTACCCATAATTTCACATAAAGGTGTAGTATCTTTTTCATTAAAATTACTAATATTATAAATTTTTTCATTTAATTTACAATATTTTATTTTTTTTATTATTCTGTGAGGATAACCAATAGTTTTAAGAATATCTAATTCAATATAATTTCCAGAAGATATATATAAATCTACATATCTATTAATATTATAATTATTTGTATCATCTATAATAATAATACCATTAGTATTAACAATTAAATCTGCATTTTTCATATCATTTGATATACAATGTTCTGAATGACCTCCATCAACATGCACTACATCATATGAATTAAATAAATTATTATTAGTATTATTAATATTATTATTATTTATCCATTTGGGTATCATAATAGTTGAATCGCCTTCTATATATTCAAAATTTATATGTGTAAACTTTGTTTTTATATATTCAAAGCAAGGCTTAGTATAATTATGTTCACCTATATCAAAAATTGTAAATTCTAAAGGCGTATTAGTTCTTCCCAATAACATTAATAAAATAGAATGTCCTGCATTAAAACCAATTTCGCATATTCTTGTAATTGCTTGTTTACCAGCCCAAAATAAATTTAATTGTTTTGTATATAAATCATTATATAAATTTAAGGTTGTATGATAATAAAAACAATTACCTTCTAATGGGGTATTGCTGTTAAGAATAATTGTTTTCAAATCATCTAAATATTGCTGTTTTTGAATATTTTTATCTTCATATTCTTTTATTAAATCTAGTTTTATTGAATATAAATTTACAAAATCAATATTATGTTCTTTATTATACATTATAGTATTATAGTAATTTGTAGAAACTTTTATTCTTTCTTCTTTACTTTTTCCTGCTAGATGATGTATAAATGGAAAATTAGATAATACTTCTAATTCATTTTTATGAAAATGTTGTAATATACCATAATTATAAATAATACTATTTTTATTATCATTTATATTTAAAATATTATTATCATACATATAATTTAATATACCTTGTTCCCAACGTAATTTATCTGGATTATTTATATATAAATCTTCATCATAAGCCCATTTATTCAAAAAATCTATACTATATTGTGTATTTTTAATAATAAAAATACCAGCGTTAATATAATTATTAATATTATTTATATCTCTACTAAAAATAAAATTTGCATTATAATTACAGTTATTATTACAATTATTATTATCATTATTATTATTAATTAAATCACAAATATTTTTTGAATCAATATAAAAAAATGAATCAGCATCAACCCATATAATATAATCATAATTATTAATATGATTAAGTATCAATGGTATTTTTTCATATGAGGAATGTCTATCTTTATATTTTTTTTCTTGAGATAAAATCAAATCTATATTATATTTTTCACAATATAATTTATTTATTTTATAATTAATATCACCATATTCAGATATATTATTATCATAAAACATTACAATACAAACTTTCATTTTTAGTGTTATTATTTAACTTAAAGGTATTCTATTTACTTTTGTATAAATAATTTACTTTATTTTTACTTTAAAAATTAATCTTTATATTTAAATTATTATAAACTGTAAATCATAAACTGTAAATCATAAACTGTAAATCATAAACTGTAAATCATAAACTGTAAATCATAAACTGTAAATCATAAACTGTAAATCATAAACTGTAAATCATAAACTGTAAATCATAAAATGAAAAATAAATCAACAGTTACATTCGTTACTGCATTTATAGATTTAAATGAGGATAGTTCTAAAAGACCTCCAGAAACTCGTTTTAAGTTATTTAAAAATATAGCAGATACTGGTGTATCAATATGTTTATATGTATCTTCACATTATGAAATAATTGCTAAAGAAATTGCAAATAAATATAAAAATATAAAATTAATGAAAATTACTAATCTAGAAGATACAGAAACTTATAAAATAATAAATGAACTCAACCCAGATTTACCAATAAATAGAACTGAAAATCACGATACTTTAAAATTTATGATTCTTATGAATGCTAAATCTGAATTTGTTTATAATGCATCAATAGAAAATCCATTTAATACAGAACATTTTTCTTGGATTGATTTTAGTATATTTCATATGGTAAATAATATAGAACATGTAAAATCACAAATACGATTATTTGGTAATAGTAAATTAAAATCAAAAATGATGTTATTTCCTTGTTGTTGGACACTTGAAAAAACAAAAGAATATATAAATTATATATCTTCAAAAGTACTTTGGAGATTTTGCGGTAGTTTTTTCATTGGTGATAAACTATCTATTCAAGAAATGCATTATTTAATGTTGAGTGAATTACCAAATTTTATAAAACATACTGGTAGTAACATTATTTCTTGGGAAGTAAATATTTGGGCTTGGTTAGAAATAAATAATAATTGGAAAATAGATTACTATATTGCAGATCATAATAATACTATTCTAGATATGCCAAAAAAATATATTTCAGTTATAGCTAGTCTAACATCAATACCTTCTCGGTTTGAAAATTGCAAATTAGTTATAGATTCATTAATTACACAAGTTGATTATATATATCTTAATTTATGTAATGAATATGAACGTTTTAAAAATTCAAATACTAATACTTATCCTATTTTTAATATTAATAATATTAATGAATATTTACCATCAATATTATTAACAGAAGAACCTTATAAATCTAAACTTATTATAACATTTGGTAAAGATTATGGACCTGCAACAAAATATTTAGGTGCTCTAGACTTAATATCAAATTCTCAATGGATATTTTTCTGTGACGACGACCAAGAATATAATCCTAATTTAATCAAAAAGATGGTTAATAATATGGATATTAATATTTCACAATTTGGAATATATCAAAATCGATATAATATGATTAAAAATAGTAATGGTTCTGGTTCTGGCGGATTTATACATGGTTATGTAGGAAATCTTATACATAGTTCATTATTAAATGAATTGCCTAAATTTGATTTACCAGATATTGCTAAATTTGTTGACGATCAATGGATGTCTATATATTGCCATTTGCAAAATATTAATATTTATCCATCTGGACTAGAAAACTATGATGAAATATTTAGTATTTTAGAAAATGAATGTGAAAAAATAGGCAAGGATTCATTAGCGAGTTTGAATAATCGCCATATAAAAGTTAAAGAATTAGAAACATATTATAATGTAAAATTTATTGATAATTGTAATATTATTACTGAACAAAATAAATATAAAACTACAATAGTAACTTTTTATTTTGATATAAAAAATTTAAAAGATTCAACAGCTGATGTCCGACCACCATCTTTTTATATGGATAAAGGAAGAGAAACATTGAAATTACAACATCCAATGGTAATATTTTGTGGTGAAAATAATTATGAAGAGATAAAAAAAATTAGAGATGAATATGTATCTGATAAAAATTTAACAAATTATATGATTAAAAATATTACTGAATATGATTTTTACAAAGAAAATTGGAATATTATAAATGAAAATAGAAAAGATAATGAATTTTATAAAAAAAATAGAGTTACACCTTCTTATTATTTAGTAACAAGTTTTAAAGTTATTGCTATATATATAGCAAAACAGAATAATTTTTATAACTCAAAATATTATGCATGGATTGATTTTGGTGGTAGTCATATAATGAGAGATTTTAATAATTCCGCTAATAAAGTAATAGAAAATCCAAATCCTAAAATTTCATTATGTTATATTCATTATAGAAGTCATAATGAATTATATCCTATGAGTAAATATTTAATAAATGGTGGTTATTGTGGTATTGGTGGTACTGCTTTTACAATTGAAGATATATATGTAAATAAATTTTATAATGGTTGTCTCAGTATTTTTCATGATACATTATTCAATGGTGTAGGTCATTGTGATGAACAATTATTAATATATTTTTATGATAGATATCCAGAATTATGTAATATACATTATGGAGATTATTATTCAATTCTTCAAAATTATCACGAACCTATATATGATATTAATTCTATTATTAATTTTTTTATTAATCAAACAATTAATAAAGGTAGAAAAGATTTAGGTAAAATATGTGCAGATAAATTAATTAAATCTATTAAAAAAAATAATTTATCTATTGAAAATAATAAATTATTATTTTTAGAAAATATAATTAAATAATAAAATAAAAAATTATTATAAAGATAAAGATAAAGGTAAAGATAAAGGTAAAGGAACAGCAGTAATAGTAGTATTTACCCTTTTTACTTTATATTTATTATATGTATTATATAAATATTTATAAATAATTTCGTATGCAATACTCAATATTATTATAGTACCTATTGTAATAATAGTTTTGATATCTTTAGAAAGATTTTTATATAATGTACTAAAATATGAAATTGCAACCCAAAATATTGGCACTATAAAAAAAAATAGTGAACCTCCGTAACCAAATATTTCATATTGAAGTTTATTATCTTCTAAATTTTTTGATATAGGAAGATTTGTATTTAGAACTAATATATAAAATATTAGAATTATTATTCCAAAAAGGTTATATATATTATATATATTATATTTTACATCTGAATTTTCAAATAAATTATTTATATATGTTGGAAATACATTTAATAATGCAAAACCACTTAATATAATATAAATACCAAATATTAATAAAATATAATCATAGAATCGTCCTGCTAAGGTTTTATCATTAATTGAAACACTAAAATAATTTACTATTGGTATTTTATCAATATTTTCTGGTGGTACATAAAATACACAATAACCTATAATAACTTTAAATAAACCATATATTTAAATAAACCATATAATATATAAAATATTGACAAAAAAATAACTGGTATTTTCATTATATTAAATATATGTATTATTATTTCTTAATATGTATTATTATTTCTTATTATTTCTTATTATTTCTTATTATTTATAATGATAATTATTTATCAAAAATCTAGTTCAACATCTATTTTCATTTCTGTTTCCTCATCCAAAGATAATTCTGATTCAGAATCCTCGTTTTCATTATCATCTAAAGAAGGATCCAATGATTCACTCACAATACATCTTTTACTATCTTTACTATCTTTTTTACTATTTTTCTTACTAACTTTTTTTACTGTTTCTATATCTTTAATAAATTTAACTTCTGGAATATCATTCTTAGATTTTACTAAAGTCTCAAAAACTTTCATAGGATACCCCTCACCTTTATAATATTTTTCTCTAATTTTATTCCATCCATTAAATGTTGAAAAAACATCTTGAATATCGATTATTAATGGAATGAACTTGCGCTTTTTCTTCTCTTCTCGCAAAATTCTCCCTACAGCTTGTTTAATATTTTTATGAGGTGTTGCATAAATAATAGTATTTAATGTTTTACAATCAAAAGCTTCTTCTGCCATTTCATATGTAGCAATTATTACTCTTTTTGTGGCACTAATATCTAGTTTTTCTTGTTTCATACCACCAACATAAAGACCAACAGTACACTCAGGTATTGCTTTTTCAATTGCAAATTCAGTAATCATATTTTCCATTTCTGTAATATGTGACCTTCTGCAACTAAGAATTAATATTGTCCTTCCTTCTTGTATTAGACGTGGTAGAAAAGATAGTAAGAAACGGGTTCTGTGTTGACAATTTGCAATATTTGACTTCATAGTTACAATATTTGGCTTCCTTTGATAATTAAGTTCTTCTTTATTATATTTTGTATCTATTGAAGCCGAAGCCATTTTATACATATATATTTCAACAGTTGAATTTGGAATATGTTCCATTGCAATATCTTCACTAGTTTGCTGAATTTCATTATCTTTATAAACTACATCGCCCAAATAATGTTTAAATACACGGGTAAGTCCATCGGCTCTATCAGGTGTTGCACTGAGCCCCAATGTATATTTAAATGGATATTTTGCTAGAGACCTGCAGAATTGCCTTGCTGCCAAATGATGGCATTCATCTGCAATTACAAGACCAAAACTTTCAAAAAGATTTTCAGGATAGTCTTTATCTTTGCGCGGGTCACTAAGACTTTGTATCATTGCTAGAACAATATCTTTTCTTTGTATATCAAGTGTTTTACCTTGAATGTAACCAACCCTGGCTTCTGGTAAATATTCTTTAATACGATCAACCCATTGATTCATTAGAAATTCTTTATGTACTAGAATCAGTGTTTTTACTTTAAGTTCTTCGGCTATTTTTAGACCCATAACAGTTTTTCCTCTACCACACCCTACACTTATAATCCCGCCACCAATTTCATAAGCAGCTTCTAGATAAGTTTTAATTATATCTTGTTGATATGGTCGCATTTGTCTATCAGATGAAAATGCTATATTAATAGTTTCAGGTTCCTTTAATTTTGATACATCTGGAACACCATACTTATTTCTACCATAGAATGCCGGTACATATATTTTATCTTCATTTTCTTTAAATAATTTATATGGTGTAACATCTTCTTCATTGCCATATCCTGGACAAGTAAATGGTTTTATAGTCATTTCATTTCTTATAGTTTCTAATTCATTTTCAGTAATTTTATTCTTATAAATTGAATATCCTTGATTTGATATAGATGTACGTGTTCTTTTTGTTTCTGATACTTCTAAAGACATTTTTTATTTATTATGTATTAGTTATTATATATTAGTTATTATGTATTAGTTATTATATATTAGTTATTATGTATTAGTTATTATGTATTAGTTTTAATATTTCTATATTCGAATTTTTGTTTCAATTTTTAATTTTTGTTTTTAAATTCCTAAAAAATAATGTAATATAATTATAATAATATAATATCAAAAACAAAATAATAACAAAATAATATAATAATATAATAATATAAAATAATATATATTAAAAATATACTCTAGATACAAAAATGTCTTCCTCAATGAATACTCTTAGTAAATTGAATAATTCAATGATTGGATTTTTAGAAAAACCAGTTATAAAATATGGTTTTTTAATTTTAGTAGTATTACAAATTATTTTTATTGCAAATCTTAGTACTTCTTATTTACAAATTTTTGATGATAATGTATTTAAGGTTATTTTTGCATTTCTTATAGCCTATTATGCGTGTTTTGATCCAGTATATGCAATTGCCCTTACAACTTTAATGATTATTTCAATTCAAGAATTACATAATAGAAATGCAACTCATAGTGTAATATCTTTATTACCAAAACCTACTATGAAATATGTAAATACAAATACTACGAATACACATACAAATACTACACATCCAAATACTACACAAAATAGTAGTAATACTTTTGTAGTATCATCAAATAATAAAATAAAAGCTAAAATTTTTGATAATGATGAACTTGTTTACGAATTAATAAATCAACATTCTTTACAAAAAAAACCATCAGCTGATGATAAATTAACAACAGAATATGATTTTAGTAATGAACCTGCATATAAAACAATTACAGATAATATTAAAAAAATTAACAATATTGATTATGTATCTGAATCTAAATATCAACCACTTGTAGATATTCAAGATAATCAAATATTAAATGTAAATCAAAATAAATCATTACAAGGATTACAAGGAGATATATTAAATATTCAAGGATTACCTAATGGTTTTGATAATAAGACTAAATATACTAGTTTATAATAAGTCTGTTATAATTCCAATATAAATTCATCATTATAATATTTCTTTATAATAATTCGTTCAAAATAATAAAATAAAACCAATGATTTTAGTAAATACTTACAATATTAATATTTATATTTATATATTTATAAGTTTTAATATTTTTTATAATATTTTTTATAATATTTGTATAAGTTATATTTAGTAATAAAATGTCTAATAATCTTACTATCGTTCCAGGATCTGCATCTCAAAATGGAGGTTCGAGTTTAGTTCTCCCTACAGAAAAAACTCTTTTGCAAGCAACTAAACTTGCATTAAAAACAAAAAAACCAGTATGTTTTTATTTTTACATTGATTCCCTCAAAGGTAAAATTAGTATTTCAACTGATGGTGAAGATCGTATTATTTTTAAGTCTGATGATGAACACACATCTCCAATTCTTAATACTTACAAGTCGGATACATCTTATATTGTTGTAACTGAAAATACTATTTATATTTTGAGTGCCGATACTCCAGTTAAATAAATTAAAAAATTTGAGATAATAAAAAAATAAAAAACTAAATTAATATTTTTATATTTTACATTTTACATTTTACATTTTATAAATAATTATATTACTTATGCTAGTTTAACTATTGGAAAAAATGAGCTAGATATTTTATTACCATTATATTTTTTTTTATTATTAATATCATTTATTCCTGTAGAATTCATAGGAGAAATATATAAATTAGTACCTACTAAAGTATTTTTTGCCATAAAATCATTTAAATTATCTACATTATTATTTATATCAATTTCATTATTTTTATATGGAATACTATAATTAGAATTTTGATTATATAATGTTGTTGTAGTCGATTGCTGATTATATAATGTTGTTGATGGCGAAGTTGTACTTGTAGAAGATGGAATATTTGTTGGTGTAGGTGTAGGGAATGGAAACTGAGTATTTGTTGGTGTTGGTGTAGAGAATGGAAACTGAGTATTTGTTGGTGTTGGTGTAGGGAATGAAAACTGAGTATTTGTTGGTGTTGGTGTAGGGAATGAAAACTGAGTATTTGTTGGTCCTGGGGTTGGTCCTGTGGTTGGACCTGTGGTTGGTCCTATGGTTGGACCTGGGGTTGGACCTGGGGTTGGACCTGGGGTTGGTCCTGGGGTTGGACCTGGGGTTGGTTCTGGTGTTGGTCCTGGAGTTGGTCCTGTGGTTGGACCTGGAGTTGGTCCTGGGGTTGGTGTTGGTGTTGGGGTTGGTGTTGGGGTTGGTGTTGGTGTTGGGGTTGGGGTTGGTGTTGGTGTAGTATTTAATAAAATATCAGCTCGCATACTATTCCATCCAGACCATACATTGCATATAATTTTAATACTTTTTGCATCTACTGGTTTTGAAAATAATATATATGAAATTTTATCAACATTTGAATCGAGATTAGTATCATAAATTTCTGCTTTACCATCTTCTTTAACATCAATAAGTGTCTCATTCATTTTTTCATCTACTATACTACAAGTAATCTGTGTTACATATTGTAAAGTATCACGACGACCTTGTACTGCAACACCAGAAACACTACTAACAGAAGGTAAATTAATTATCATCCAATCTCCGGAAGTTGGATATCTAGAAGACCATGCTTGTTCTGAATTTATAGTAGATCTTGCATAACGAGGATCATTTTTATATACACTTGAATAGTCCCTCATGTCTTCTGGTACATTTGCAAGTTTTGTATTTGGTGGTAATTTATCATATGTTGTAAAATTCTCTGTATTACTAAAATAATTATTATTCCATAAATATAAAATTATTAATAATAATATTAGAAATATAATAAATATATAAAATATATAATTGTCTTTTTTATCATATAAATTATTTGCTATATTTTTTAAAAAAGTCATTCTAGATATATTTATATACTATTGTATTCTAACAAAATAAAATTAAAAAATATATTATATTATATAAAAATATAAAAATATTACTTAAATATATTAAAAAATTGTTCTTTATAAAATGCAAATTTTTCAAAAGATTCTGCTGTATTTTTACTATTATTCTTAAATCTTTCTTTTTTAAATGAATTATAATAATCACTTAAATTGTTGTTCATATTTTCTACTGATAATTTATCAGCATCCATTTTTTCTGTAGCTTTAAATAAATCATCAAAAGTAGTTCCTGTTTTTTTACTTTTCATTTTTCTAATTGATTTTTTAAAATCTAATATTGTTTTACCATTATCAGTATTATCAGTATTATCAGTATCATTATTATTATTATTATTATTATCAGTATTATTATCATTATTATTATTATTATTATTTTTATTTTTATTTTTATTCTTTTTTAAATATTTTTTTTTATCTTCAAAATTTTCTATTTCCACACGTTCATCATTAATAATAAAATTATTTATATTATTACATTTTTTATATAAATTATATACTATAATAACTAAAATTATAAAGAATATAAAAAATAATATTTGTTTTTTATTCATTTTATTTTTTATTAAAGTAATATTAAATTCTAATTAGAAATTTTTTTATGAAAATAATCTAAAAACTAAAAATAATAAGTAAAAAGTAATAATTAACTTAAATCTACACTTGGAAAAAAACTACTTATAATCTTGCGATTTGGTAATGTTAAATTAGGAATAGTACTATTTGGATTATATAGGTTTGAATTATTCATTGGTGATATATATATATTACTGCCTATTAATTTATTTTCTGACATAAAATCATTTAAATTATGTGAATTACCACTAATACTTGCATTTATACTTTCTAATATACCATCATAGCCTAATCCTGAACCACTTGAACTACCTAAACCATAACCTCCTGATCCACTTGATCCTCCTGAACCACTTGAACCACTTGCTCCATTTGAAGTAGTAGATGTAGAACCTGAACCACTAGAACCACTTGATCCTCCTGATCCACTTGCTCCACTTGCACCACTTGCTCCATTTGAAGTAGTAGATGTAGAACCTGAACCACTTGAACCACTTGAACCACTTGATCCATTTGATCCATTTGATCCATTTGAAGTAGTAGATGTAGTAGATGTAGAACCTAAACCACCTGATCCTGAACCTGAACTTCCTGATTCAGTTGAACCAGAACTTAAAGTAACAGTAGTTCCTGAACCAGTAATAGTAGTCCCTGATCCAGAACTTCCTGATTCAGTACTACCAGTAACAGTAGTTCCTGAACCAGCTGATCCAGTAACGGTAGTTGCTTTTAATGAAGGTGAGGGTGTATAATTTCCTAATAGAGGAATTACAAAATTTGAACTATTAGTACTTCCAAATATTATAAAATTATTATTATATAAAACTATATCTAGAACACCAATTGTGTCTATTACTATATTTTTCCATTCATATGTTTTATTTGCAGAGGAAGGATTTTTAAGAATATTATTATTTAAAGGATACCACCATAAATTTGTTTTTCTATTATTTATATTTTGTTCAATACCCCAAATTACATCATTATTCATTGTAATACTAGTAAAACTAATTCCATTTGGTTTATCTATATTACCTCCCATTCTCTGCCATGTATCAGTTTTTATAACATTATTTTGAATAGATAATGGTAAATAATAAACTGAATATATAATACTTGAATTAGTTGATGATGTAACTTTTGATGTATGTATGAAAATATACGAATCATTAACAATAAGTTTATTTATATTATTGCGTATTATATTATTTGGAAGACCAATATAATTCCAATTATTTGCATTATTATTAGATGGAATACCATTATTCAAAACACAATAATATATTCCTGTATCATTTGACGAAGGATTGGTAATAAGAGATGCATCATAGCAACCAAGTGCAAATAATAAATCTTGATTCGCAGCTAATAGCCTAATATTATCATATGGTTGCAGTGGTAGATTGACTGTATTTGTAGAATTAGTTGTAGATGGTACGATTCTAGGTGATAATAAAGGCAACGCTAGACAATTTAAATTTGCATTTGATGATATAGAACCATCAAAATTTAATGATATATAATAAATACAATTTACATTATTTGTTTTATCAATAAAACTATCATACATAAATAAAGTTAATAAACTGCAAGTTAATAATAAACCATCAGAAGCTTTGCAATTTATTGCATTTTGAATACTCTTATCATATTGTCCATTAGTAATTTGAGGAGTATTAAGTTTAATACTTTGAGATTCCCATTTATTAGTAGTTTTTGAATATAATTTAATTGATGTTTTATCTGTTAGAGCATATAATCCCATATTATTTGATGTTACTACTTGAACCCCTTGTAAATTATATTTAGTATTTGTGGTAGGAGTATAGTCTCCGGTGGGTGATGGTTCGCCATTGTAAAATGATTGAAATACAGTAAATTTATCAAGGTTTGTATTACTATTATTTATATATTCATATAAATAAAATAATCCTAATAGAATTACCAATATTATAACAAATATTATTAATATTTTTATTTTTTTACTTTGAAACTTCATATTTGAATTTTACTATTATATTATATATTAATATCTAAAAAGAAATTAAAAACTATTAAAAAAATAAGTAAAAGATATAAATAATTCTAATATAAATAATGCCTATATAAATAATACCTATATAAACAATGCCTATATAAACAATGCTATTATAGAAAATAATAACATTCCAACAATTGATTTAAGTAATACACCTCCAATACTGACTTGTCCAGATTCTAGAAGTAATTTAGGAAAGAAGCTAAACAAAAATCTATTAAATTCTGGTAATGATATTATGAATGATATTACAAATACTAATCCTGGATATTTAATATTTTTCATAATTTTATCTTTAATTGAAGATCCGCTAAGATTAATCCCAATTTGACCTAGAAATCCGTTATTTGCTTGTTGTTGCTGATGCATCATTTTTTCTGAATAAGTTTTATCATCATAAAAACCATTATTATCTTGTTGCATATTGGATTTATATGCAGGTACATGAGAATTATCCATTGAATATTGATATGCTTGAGAATTAATATTTTTTTGTTGTTCCATACCAGGACTTTCACCCATCTCTTTAAGAATATCTTCAACTAATTGTGAATCAGAATTAGATGATCCAAATTGATTATCCATATCCATTTCGGGATCCCCTCTCCTAATCATATTAATAGGTGTAGATTGAGACATATTATGAATTTATTTATATATAATTTATTTATATATATTTTAAGATTAAAGATTAATATATTAATATATTAAGAATATTAAGAATATTAAGAATATTAAGAATATTAAGAATATTAAGAATATTAAGAATATTAAGATAATTGATATTATATTATATTATAATGTGTAAAAATTATTATGACTATAAAACGAATTAGTCTATATTATTATACTATTTTTAACTATTTTTAACTATTTTTAACTATTTTTATCTAATTTTAATCTAATTTTAATCTAATTTATTATCTTCCATATTTTTACAACTAGTTGCAACCGTTTTATAACTATAACATTTACTGTCAAAACTAAAAATCTTATTTTCAACAGACTCTATTGGAGGTCCTTTAATTATCACCATATTTGCTTCTTTGCAAGTAATTCTTAACATACAAGCTAAACCTAATGCTAGAATAACTGAAACTATATTACGACCTATATTTGTTTTCATAAAATTAATAAGAATCATTTTTAATTTATTCTATATTTAATCTATATTTAATCTATATTTAATCTATATTTATATATTTATTCTATATCTATTATATATTCATATCTAGAAAATTAAAAATAAAAATAATAAAATTAAAAGATAAATAAATTAAAAGATAAATAAATTAAAAGATAAAGATAAATAAATTTATTTTATAATTAAAGGATGATCTAGAATTAAACTTGGATCACTTGGACATTTAACTTGATTTGCCTCATATTTATAACAACTTTTATCATTATCTTGATATGTTACTTTACCTGCATTTTTAGGATTAGGATATTTATATATAACTGTCGGTTCTGGATGCATTAAATATACTATAATAATTGCAATTCCAAAAGATACAACAAATACATATGAATTTATAAATTTATCTAACATTTTTATGTTTTATATTTTATATTTTATATAATTTTATATGATTTTATATTTAAACTTTTCTTGTAGTAATCATAGATATTATTTTATATATATAATATTATAAATAAATATCCATAATCTAATATCTATTAGGTTCAATAATATAATTAAACTCAGGTTCTGAAGTAGAATCTACATTTTCTTCTGAATCCGAATAATTATCATTATCATTATTATTTTTTTTATTTTTTCTATTTTTATTACTGTTATTGTTATTATTGTTATTATATTTTGATAATTGCTTTTTAGTATCATTCATATTATCATTCATATCATTGGTATTACTAATTGATTTTCCTGGAGATAATAATAATGAAGCTAGAGAATATTTAGAAGATAAATTTTTTCTTTTCTTTTGAGTTTGAAATGTATTTAGATCATTTTGAATTTCATTTACATTTGCAATTACAGATAATTTATCATTTTCATTAGTATTTTCAGTAATTATATCTGCATCTATATCTATATCTTTATTTTTATTTTTATCTTTATTTTTATATAATTTCATATATTGCTCTATAGTATCAACTACTTGATATTGTGGCTTTAAAAATACTGAATTTTTCTTGATAAATTCAACTCTTTCATTATAATAAAGAAAATCTAAATTTATTATTTTATCATTAAAGCCAATATTATCTTTATTTACATCTTCAGAAGATTGAATATCCCCTTGTAAGTCTGTATTCACATCAATAATATTACATCCTTTTTTCCAATCTATAACACCTAACCAGGTTGGTCTTAAACTAATATCACTATCATCAGTATGATTATATTTTCTTTTAGAATACATTATAAATTTATGTATATGATTTATTTATATAACTATCTAAACAAAAATGATATTAAAAATATAAAAAAATAACGAAGAAGAATATAAATATTAAATACAATATATCTAGATTAATTTAAGACCAGTAGATAAAATGTATTTGGTAAAACCAATTAACATAACATATTGAACACCTAGAAGGAACATTGAAAATATTATACCAGACATATATTTATGCCAATTTCCAGGGAAGTTAATTCCTGCAAATTGAGGACTATTACGTAAATCATCAACTTCTCTTATAAAGAATGGTAATATTTGTTGTGCCATAGGAAATGTAATTGCAAAAATAATTAATCCAGATACTAAACCTAATGTAATACTACTAGTAGCAGAAGAGATGACTAAAGATTGCATTAAAATACCTACCACAGCTAAACAATTAATTAAATTTGTTGAAAGAAATCCACTAAAGTTTGTATTATTACAATCTGTTGGATATAAATTAGTAAATAAATCGGGACTACCTGATTCTGTAAGGGTTACAGCAGCCATAACTAATGCAGGTAAATAATATTGTAAGCTTTGATAATCTCCAGAAGAAAATAATTGAATTGGTATTATAATTACAAAAATTAGATAGAATAAAATTGTATCTAAATTAGGAATACTTAAACATAAATTAAGAAAACGCATTTTTTATTAGTATTATTATATTTGTATTATTCTATTACTTTATTAATATATTACTATATTATTATTTATTTTTTCTATAAAAAAATACTATTTATATTTAATCATATTTTTTATTTTTTAATTTATTTTTTGAATTTATATAAATTATTTTTTCTTTAATTTTTATATGTTTTTGAATTTTTATATTTATTTGAGTTATTTAGATATAATGATGATATTGAAAATATATTTTGTGGTTTTATTTTTTGCATTGATTCTTTAATTAACCTAGTTCTAACTCTTTCATAGAATTCTTGATGATATTTTAAATCATCAATTTGTTGAAGTTTGCATTCCTCCCATTTGTCATCTAATTCTTTTAGTGTTTTTGCATATATTAAATATCCATACCAATTGCTTTTTTGCATTAATAATTTTAATAAACGATGTAAATATATTTCAAGTGATATTATTTTTCTAAATGGTCTAATATTTTTAGATTCAAATCCGTAAAATGTAAGTAAATTATTAATATCAATATTACTAAATCTTTGAAACCAATCCCATGATTTATTAGATACTAAATAAGGACTTAAATCATAATTATTTATTTTTGGATTTATAAAATACGGTAAATTATTTACAATAAATATTTCCATGAATGTAATACGAGGTTTATCAACATGTTTAAAACAAACAATTTTAAACATTTTTTGTGGTATATTCATATTAACACCAACATCTTTAAAATTTATATTTTTACTACTTGGAATACTGCCTGTAAAAACTGCAATATCGTATAATTTTGTATTCTCGCCTATTTTTTTACACCAATTTTCCAATAAAGCCCATAAACCGCTATTTAAAACCATTTCTTGAGGTGTTATATTACTGAGTAAAAATGTTTCAGTAAATACTTTCATATTTGTTTTATGTTGACCTGCAGGGGCATTATGACCCATACTTAAACCATATCCCATATATTTATCATAATCTTCTAATGTATGTCGATATTCAGTTGGTATTTCAATATCTTCCATAAAAGGATCATCTATTTTACTTCTATCTATTCTATCTTCATTTAAACCTGGATTACCAGTTTGTGAAGTAATTGATTCCTTGACTAATATTGGATATTTATATCTATAACTGTAAAATATATCAAATTCTGTTTTTTTTAAAAATATAATTGATTTATCAGTTTTTCTATTATGTGAAAATATACTTTTATAATTTATAATATCATTTGTATTGCTAGATATATATTCTATTGTTCTTGATGTTTTTGATGTTTTTGATGTTTTTGATGTTTTTGATGTTTTTGATGTTTTTGATGTTTTTGATGTTTTTTTTGTTCTTGGTATTCTTTTTGTTCTTGGTGTTCTTTTTGTTTTGTTTCTAGAATACATTTTTTTATCATATATTTTTTATTTTAATTTACTATTTAGTTATATTTTTAATTGATATGATAAATATTGTAAATATGAAAAATATGAAAAATTTTGAAATTATAAAATAATATAAAAAATTATATGTTAAATTTTAATTTTGTAATTAAAATATTTACATTTTAACAAACTGGGTAACTTTTTTACCACAACTCTTACATTTACCTTCCATCATTGCACGCTTATTACCATTTTTCATAGTAATAACCTTTTTATGTCCATCAACCATTGTACACTTTTTACGCTCATGAACGCAATATACAGGCATTTCAATTCCTTCAGACGAAGAATTCATTGGCATCTTCATAGACTTTCCTTTATGATGCATCTTCTTATGAGTCACACTATGACTTTTGTGATTTTTCTTACTCATTTTCATAGATTTTTTAGGCATTTTTATATATATATATATATATAATTTATGTATCTAGAGATATAATTAAATAATTTATAAGTTTTTTGATTATTAGTCTTGATATTATAGAAGAAAATAATTTTTGATATTCTAGAATAATAAAAAATTAAAATTAAAAAATTAATAATAAAAAATTAATAATAAAAAATAAATAATAATAAAATAAAATTAAAAAATTAATTAATAAGAACTACTTGATAAAGATTGAGTATAAGGATTTTCTTTAAATGCATCAAGGATTTCAGGATTAATACGAGCTCTGAGAGTATCTTCTGGTAACTTGCTTTTAACACGAGTTAATCCACAATTATTTTTCTGAGGTGGCGCATTATAAATAAATGTCTCTGCTGGTTCTCGAATATTAATCTGATCACCTTCAATCCTTCTGTGTTCAATATTAATAGTATCCATCCCTGACATTAATTTAACACTTTCTTGAGTTGGTTCACGTCCTAATGCAATTTCTTCTTTATTAGGATTCATTCTTGCATTATACATATCATCATAACTAGTTGGATTATTAACAATTGATTTAGCTGGACCTTCCCATTCCCAGTCGTTGAGAAATTGACGATTAGTATTTCTAGCTTCATAACTTGCTGCCAAATAACCGCGTCCTGGACCAGTACCAGTTTCACCATCTGCAATACCTTGGTAATACCAATCTGTCATAAACTGTCGGTTGGTATTCTTCATATCTACACTAGTACTTATATAACCACCTGCCTTAAGAGCTTGTAAATTACTGACTTGACCTAGATAATCGTTATCAATTGTAACTTCCTTGAGTGTTGTCTTGGCAATATCTTCAGGATCATAAATACGAACCGACCTTGGTTGTTGAGGATTCATATTTATATAAGGAGTATTATTATGAATATTTTGTTCTTTTATAGTGGTTCGTGCAATATCATCTGGATCATATACAGTACCTTGATTAGGACCTTTTAGTTGACCGATATAGTCATTATCTATATTTTGTTCCTTAATAGTAGTTCTTGCAATATCAGTTGGATCATATACAGTAATTTTAGATGGCATTGCAGCACTCATATTTCCATCGGGGCGAATATTACCAATAAAATTCTCTTTTCGTGTACGCCTGAAGAAATCTACAATTGGAGTAATAAGTTTCTTAACAGTAATAGTTAAGTTATTCATATGAATTCGATCTTGGGTTGTATCACGTTCATTGGGTTTATTTTCAATACTATTTTTACCATAATCACCTACACCCGATTCAATAGATTCATCATTAAATAACCATGCATCTTCTCTATATGCATTACGAGGAGTCGGATTCATATAATTATTCTTAGTAGATTTACGATAGGCTCCTTCTTTGCGAGGTTTTGCTAATTGAGCTTGACCCAATGTACCATAATATGAGCGCTGTTGTTGTTTTTGTGTAGGTTTCATATAATATTTTTCTCGGAGTTGAGAAGCCTTTACAGCTGAACTAAGATTTCCCCTTTCCGGATTTGAATTATAATAACGTTCAGGTCTATGTTTAACTGGTTTAGCTTGGAGACCACGCTGTCCACTTTTAAGACCAGCAATAACACGCCCTTCATAAACAATCTTGGGATTTGTTAATACACGGGTTTCATCAACACTCTTTGGTAATACATAATCACGAGCATTAGATTGGTTTAAACCTCCAACTGGTTCAGCAGTAAAACCAGCAGCAAGACCGGGTCCTACATGAATATTTGGAAAAGGTTTTTCTCCTTGGCGTTTCTGACTAGGAACATACCTATCAAAACCAACAGTTTCAGTATATGAAGGACTACCATATACAAAAGAGTTATTTGGTGTTAAATCAAAAAAACTCTTTACTTCTACTTTTTTTGGTCTGTATGTTTCATCATTACCAGTATAACGTCCTAGCGTGTTACTATATACATTATCAGTAAAATTTTGTTGATTTTTATTTTTAATAAAAGGAACCATATTATCGTGGAATGCTTCTTTTTTTATACCTTGACCACTTAGAGGAGACATATAAAAATCAGTTTGGTTGCTTTCTCGGGAAATAGAATCTTGGGGATAACCAGTATTGTTATTGTTTAGAATTTTTTGATTAAACCCTGTTCTTGGAATTATGTTTGATTGTGTTGCATTACGAGCACCATTATAATATTGACCAGCTAAGTTAGATTCAGTTTTATAGACATTATTTAGAATAGAAGACATATTTAAGATTATAAATAATAAACACTTACTCAATTATCTAATGATTCAATTAATCAATTAATCAATTAATCAATTATTCAATTATTCAATTATTCAATTTCTTATATCTGATATATTACTATATATTATTATTATTTTAGAAAAATATACCGATTTAAAAATAAATTATTTTATATGTTTAAGTTATCACAGTGTTAATAAAATCCAAGGATTTAAAATTATTGTTATATCAATAATTCCAAGGTTAATTTTTTAATAATGTGTGATAACAAACCATCTCGCTTTGAACCTGCATCTACTATGATATCTAGTTTTCCATCTAGTTTTTCATCTACTTCAAAACCAAAAATATCAGCATCATCATCTACAACTCTAATTGATAAATTTTATGATAATAGAAAAAATTTATTTGATATTTGTGGTAATTTTATTAATAAGGAAAAATATCCATTTATTAATATTTTATCAACTTATTTAGTAGATATTGTTAATTCAATAGATATTGAAATAAATAAATCTACGCGTAATTCTATGATTAATTGGCGTGAAAAGAAAAATCCTAAATTATTATCAAAATTTATTAACAGCGATGATAATATTAATATTATTAATAGAAGTATGAATAAGATAACAGCTAGTAATTATATGACAATTGTATCAGAAATTACGGGTACATTGATGCAAGATAATTTTAGAAAAATACCCGAATATAGTAAATTTTTATTTGATACTATTATTAAAAAATGTTTGAATGATGAAAAATTTGCTACAGATTATTTGCATTTTTTAGTTGCATTTGATGGTGTTATTGGAAAAAATATAAATCAATATGTTAATGATTTTATATCAGAGGTATTTTCATTATTAAATAATAATACTAATAATTTAAAATGTAATGATAATGATTCGTATTTTTCATATATTAAAGATGTAAATCAATATATGAATATAGGTATTATACTTGCTAATTTGTATCTTATTAAAAATGAAAGTAATACATCTCCCAATATTAAAATGTATTTAATATTTGCAGAATATGTGTTTTGTGAAAAAATTGTTTCTTGTTTAAATCATATTAATAATTATCTAGAATGGCTACCTTCTGATATGAATGAAGTAAATGGGCGTATATATTTATTATTTGGAATAATTGAAATTATTGGAAAGAAATTATTAGAAATTATATCTGTTGATAATGTAAATTTTTTAAATGATATATTAACATTAATTTATAATGTTAATACTATACCAAATAAAATTAAATTTAAGGTACTTGATATACAAGATATGATTAAAACATATAATAAATCAAAACAAACTATTGAAAATACAAATACAATTACAAAACCAATTACAAAACCAATTATAAAATCAGTAGTAAATATTAATATAGAACCAATAGAATTGCCTATTACATCTGTCACTCCTGTTACAAATGTTATTGATATAGTAGAAACTATTCCTAAAAAAAATAAACCACTTAATTATTCTTCTCTAAAACTAGTTCAAATGCAGTCAAATAAAAATCCAATTGATTTAGCTATTCCTAAAGTTGAAATTCCTAAGGTTGAAGTTCCTAAAGTTGAAATTCCTAAGGTTGAAGTTCCTAAAGTTGATGCTACTAAGGTTGAAGTTCCTAGAGTTGATGCTACTAAGGTTGAAGTTCCTAGGATTGAAGTTTCTAAAGTAGAAATACCATTAAAAAATGATAGAAATAAAAAAGATAATCAAGATAAAGATGTAATTAATCGTAATAGTAATAATAGTAATAGTAATAATAATAGTAATAATAATAATAGAAATAGAAATAGAAATAATAATAAAAGAAATAATGACAGAAATAATGATAGAAATAATGAATCTACAAATAAAAATAATATATCTAATTTTACTTCTACTATTACATCAAATAGCGATGATGATGGTTTTATAAAGATTGAAAGAAAACCCAGAATAAATAATGATTCAAATACTAAAAATAATTTAAGATTTAAAAAATAAAAATAAACTGAATTAATTTAATTACTATTTTTTAAGTATAAAAACAAATATATTTATCATTATCAATAATATATTAAATCTTCAAACTTTTCTATCTTTGCATTTTATAATATTTTTTACTAAATAAAATAAACAAAAAATGAGTGAGAATAATAATCAAAATAATGATATTGATGTAGATATTAATATACAAAAATATCGTACAATAGCTGTAAAATTTATTGAAAATAATAGAAATAAATTAATTAGTATTTATTTGCAACATTCTAAAACAGACGGAGATGGTATTTTAGTAATAAATTTATTTGAAGTAGAATCAAAAAGTAATATTGATGTATCATTTGTTAATAATGAAATTTTAGATATTGATATTATTGAAAAAATTAATGAACGTAAAACTCAAAATAATAATGATAATATTATTTATTTTTTATTGATTACTCCATTTGAAGAAAAAATTATTGAAATTGATATTAGAACATTATCTGTATAAAAAGTTAATATGTTAGATTTGTAACATAAAGATAATTACTATATTATGATTTATAAAAATAAAAAAATAAAATTAAAACTCAAAAATAAAACTCAAAAATAAACCTCAAAAATAAACCTCTATATCTAATGGCACCACTTATTCCTATTGAAACTCTTAGTTATTATTTATCAAAAACAGGTATAACTAAATTTAAAGTTTGGTTTAATTCAATTGAATTATTTAAACCTATTCATGAAGAATTAGATGCATTGACAAATATAATAGAACAATCTAGATGGTTAGAAGATAAAATAAGAAAACAAACATTTATAAAAATAAAAACATTAATTATAAATTTTATTGAAAATATAAATAATAAAAATCCAGAAGTAATTTTTCAAGAATGGATAGATTCCATACAAAATAAGTGTTTTCAAGGAGGTTATGGTCATCGCATACAATATTCAGGTAACGTACCTCATCATTGGTGTGTTCGTTGTGAATATTATGAATCCGTTAGTGTCATACCAGAAATAGTAGCGTTATGTGGCATAGTTTGTGATAAATATATAAATTTATCTGAAACCGCTGATTATATGATTTGGAGTGGATAAATTTTTGCGAATGAGTTTAGTAAATTTTTAAATTTTTAGATAATAAAATAATAAAAAAAATTAAATTATATGTAAATATAATAAAAATATGAGTTATTTGCACCTAATATAGGGCAATTAAACCCTCACGTTGCCAACTAACACTAGGAGGCATAGTCGGTGCGTGGCAAACAGGTACGATTGTTTCACAAATAGGTGTATTGTTAGGTTTGGGGTAAACAATATACTGGTCAACAGGACGCGAGATACAAGGACGATGATTATCTTTACTTAGAATCTTAGTGTTAATTTGAAAATCAAAAGGTTCGGTAACACGTTCTTGGGGATTTCTACACAACCATTCCCAACGATTCCAACCTGTACCACGCAATGTCATTGGAGGATTACTAAGCCGACAATCTTCAGTATATAATCCACAATCATTAAAATTCATTACTTGGGTATTATCAATACAAAGCTTATCAGTAGGTCGGCATCCATTACTAACTTTGCCTGTTTGAGCTCCACAATGAAAACTGGCATTTTGGTCTGGCATATATTTGCGATCGGGACATCTAGTTAAATTCCTAGAAATACCAAGCAATTCACTATCAATATCAATTAAAGATGTATTTTTACTAATACTAACACCTTGGGATTGGGCAATTAGACGAGGGTCATTAGGAAGACAAGGCATACATGCATTTGCAGGTCTTGTTAATTGATAAATACCTGTACCAGTTGTTTCGGCTAATTGATATTTGTAACTACATTGGTCATATGCTGAACGATTCCAACTCATTCTAATATATATTATTTAATTATATTATTAATATTAATATAGATATATATATTATTTTTTTATTATATCTAGAGATATATTTTTATTATGTTTAACTATTTTATATTTTATTAATTTTACTCATATTTATTTATAAAAAATTGAATTGAAAAAGTATTATATTTGCAAAATAAATAAGATATAAAATTCTTAGAAAAAATGGAAGAATTATCTATTATGAATATTAATAATGAAAATACAAACATATTTGAAGTTGAAAAATGTTATAGAATTAAAATAAAAAATGAAAATGGTGAAGATAGATTCATCGATGCAGTTTATAAAGAATATACAATATGGAATGTTCCGGACGATGAACAGGATTTGAAAAATCCTGTGCGCAAAGATAATAAAGATTATAAAGATGAAGATGACTATTCAACATATAGTTTAAGAATTTTTCCTAATAATAAAAATACTATTTATAATATTATTAAATTTGGTACAAAATTATATGTATTTGACAGACTGTCACCATTTGACCCTTGGGCAGATAGAAACGGTAAAAAAGTATTATTTGATAATTATACTTATTTTTACAAAAGTAGAAAAACACGTTCAGATCGTTCAACTATTGTAAATATACCTTTTGAATCATTTGAATATTTGGATTTTCAAGAAAAAATGTAAAAATTCGTAAAAATTCGTAAAACTGAATAAAATTGATTTTTTTTATATTATCATAAATATTAAATACACAATTTGATATCTATTAAATTTTTGGAAATGGAAGAACTTAATCTGAGATTAGATGTTGATTTTCTTGATAGTGATCTTGATGAACTAGGTTTTAAATATGTCCCTAACAATGGCAGTCTTTATGACATCGTACTTGATGGTGATGATGATTATGATGGTCATGATGATGGTTCTGACTTTTCGTTCTTTAAATTAGACGATGGTTTAATAGATTACATAAAACAGATTAGCAAGCCATGTGGTTGCGGTTGCGGTATGCCTTTTGTGTGTTCTAAACATAAACCTAAGAGTTCAAAAAAAGAGAAAAAGACGAAAACGGTGATAAAGACAGTAAAGGTAAAAAGTGAATACCCTATTGGAAAATACAAAAAAACACGCTCGCCGGGACCCAGTTTTCCTAAAGAATCTTACGACTGTGAATGCGGAAAAACGCATTTCATAGGTAAGGATTCTTGTTGCCCGATCAAGAAAAGTCAAAAACTTAAAAAATTAATGTAACTTTAAGTATTTAGAGAGTTGCATAATTTACTATATATAAGGTAAATAAGGTAATACGGTAAATACGGTAAATACGGTAAATACGGTAAATACGGTAAATACGGTAAATACGGTAAATACGGTAAATACGGTAAATACGGTAAATGCGGTAAATAAGTTAACTATGTTTAGTAATTTTACCACTAGAATTTTTTTTATGTATATTTATCTTTTTCTTTTTACTATGAATAGATTTTACATGATGATTCATTCCTAATTTATTATCATTTAGTTCTTTTTGTAGTTTTTTCTTTGTCAAATTTAATCTTAATAATCTAATTTTATGTGTTAAATTACTTTCTTTTTTACTAGTAATATAATTATTTTTATTATTTTTAATATTTTTTTTTGTCTTATTACCACCACCTGATTGTTCTTGTTGATTTATATTATTACTATTACTATTTACTGTATTTTCAATATCTTCATTCATAGTTTTATTTAGTTTTTCTAGTGCTCCTTCAAGATTTTGAGATTCATCTTCTGTTTCTACTGGTTCTTCTGTATCTACAGTTTCTTCATTATTTATAATAGGTTCTTCTTTTTTTACTTGTAAATTATTAGAACCTAATGAATTAATATTATTAGAACTAGTAGATATTATATTCGAATTAGAAATTGGAGTAATAGATTTATTTTTATTTATTTCTTCCATTTCATTCATATCGCTAATATAATCATCAACAGATACAATATTAGACTTTCTAGATCCTTTGGAAATATTATTATTAATTATAGTATTTGTTTTTTTATTAACAGTTGTATTTTCTGTATTGGATGTATTTGATGGAACAACTTTCTTTGTTAAATAACCATTCGCAACATCTGCAGTACTTTTAACTAAATCTGTTATACCAGAAACATTATTACCAATACTTCCAAAAAAATTCTTTATACCTGAAGTGGCTCTTGTAATAACACTTTTTTGTGCTTCTTCTTTAGTCTCATCTTCATCTTCCTTTATTGGCTCTGTAGATGCAGCTAAAGCCTGTGTTTCTTTTAATGTTTTATCTACTTCGAAAAGTCCATTTATATATTCATTAATTTTATCTAAATCTTGTTGCCTAACTGCATTCATATATCTTTGTGTATAATCTTTTACATGTCTTAATAAATCTATTAATTCATATTGCAAAGAGTCTATTTTATTTTTGAGAATCTCAAATTGTGCACTGGTCATAGGTGTTGATTGATTATTTGGGTTTTGTTGTTGATAATCCATAATTGGCATTAAATTAGAATTTTGAATTGGATTAGATAATGGATTAGATAATGGATTAGATAATGGATTATATTGATCATGCATTTGATGAAAATTAGTTTGACCAGATTGACCAGATTGACCATATTGACCAGATTGACCAAATTGACCTAATTGACCACGTGGCATATTTATTTTAGTATATTTTGATTGGATATTATCTAAATTTTGGTTTTCTCCTGTAGATGGATGTGTTATATTTTTTTTAATTTCTTCAAGAATAGTTGCTTTATCTGTATCATCAATTGGTAATGTTTTAATTTTATCTAGTATTTGTTGTATATCTAAATTTTTTTTTGGTATCTTATCCATTTTGCAATAAAATACTATACTATATTATAATACTATAATATTACTATAATTATAAAAGATAAAAAACAAAATAAAAAAATACATCAAATAAAATACATCAAATAAAATACATCAAATAAAATACATCAAATAAAAATTAATTTATTCTATTTAGAGCTTTACATATTTAGATGTATTAAATATATTTACTTACATTTAGGCATTTGAATTCCCTGGGGTAAAGGAATTGGGGTAAAACGAAACATTTGCGAACCACGTAAATGCATAGGAGTAGTATCAATTACACGACCCATATTAGAAGGGTTGCCTTTGATAATAATTTGTTGTGGTTGGCAAGCATTCATTGAACCAGTAGGACAAGGATTAAGATATTTAAGTTGAGGACACTTACTTTGCAAACGAGTAATACCATATAGATCG
>Ga0214919_10000637_pt1 | contig 59606 bp, 74 predicted proteins | sample LL1503_MetaG_FD_177994 | JGI IMG/M metagenome (GOLD analysis project Ga0214919, IMG submission 177994) | Freshwater microbial communities from Lake Lanier, Atlanta, Georgia, United States - LL-1503 | ecosystem: Environmental > Aquatic > Freshwater > Lake | place: USA: Georgia | collected... | reverse complement strand
GTTGTTGCGTGTACCCATAAGGGCGTAGTTGGATGTCATCTGACAATCATATCAAATGTATGACCCTTTTGTTTTGCTTTATTTGCCATATTAAAGATCAAGTGCCTGATCAAGGGCACTTGCTGGAACCCCAAGGGTTGCCCATCCAAGAGGGTATGGGGGTGTGTTAACAAGTGGGGGTTTATTAATAGAGTTTCTAATCTCAATTAATAAAGCTTTAATTTCTTTAAGGGTTTCATTAACTTCGTTAATTGGTCCAACTGACGCACGAGCATTAGCGGCTTGACGCATACGCTCATTTGCTTCTCTAGCGTTCTGAGCTCCAATTTCATCCCATGTTGGCATATCATGCTCCAAATCTTGATGTACGTTGTTCTTTACCGTTTAAACCAATTCTACGACTAAGTTCTCTAGAAAGCAACTGTGCTCCACGTTCACAAGATTCAAACATTGCTTCTACTAGTTTTCGGTAAGCTTTAGAAACTTGATTCTTTTCTTGTTGAGCAACAACTTTTGGGTCAATGTCTCTACGAGCTTTTGCCAAAGTAACTAGATCACCTTTGGCACTAATCCCCCATTGGTCAATTAACGCGGTTGCTTCAATGATGCGGCTTTTGTGCGCACCAGCCTCTTCTGCAATCTCTGCTTGAACTAACTCAGCTTTGCTGTAGGAAACCCAAGCCATGAATTGAGAGTACAACTCCATAAGTTCCCTGTCATCCATGTCATCTAAATTTCTTGGAATTGCAGGAGGAGAATCGTCTGGGCGATCTGGCAATGAAAACTTTGTGTTAAACAATGAGACTGCTGGGTGTTCTTCTCTGTAAATCACTCTGGTCATTTCCAACATTCTTTCTTGTACGGGCAAAACTTGCAACCTGAGCAAGAACTTCCAGTTGCCCAGTTGGGGCGTTCTGGGGTTGTGTTGTTATCAAGATGCTCAATTACTGTTTTGCAATTTTCTAAAATTGGTTCCATTACCTCTGGGTTGTATTTAACAACAAACTCTTTTACTTCTTGAGTTGGTTTCCATTCGTAGATAAAAACAATGGTATCAATTCCTGTGCAGTACATATAAATATTACCTTGACGTATATGTGAAGCAAAAGGTGTTTTAATTTCTTTCCAAACCTTGTCAATGGTTAATTCACCTTTGCTGTAATCCATAAACAAAGATGGTTTTTCAAACCGTACTGTGCCAATACCTACGCTTTTGATTTCGATGAGTGCTGTGCCGTCTTTATCGCATATCTCTCCATCCGCGTGCCCGAGTATCCGGTGTTCATCATTAGATAAAGGAACCTCGCCGTACTTAATCCGATCAGACTTACAACTAACACAAGCAGCAGGGGCGATACCAACCCAAACAACACCACACGCTTTGCAAGTCCATACCCCCGAGAGGATGCCTGCTTTCCATAACCACGTTTGCCATTTGGCATGAATAGAGTTCCCTTCAGCAAAAATGTTTAAACGACCAAAAGCAACTGATTCGTCTGCTCCTGGAACATCATTAATCTTGTATACAGCGGCCCGAGCACACCAGTCTTTTTTAGATAGCTCACTTGGATGAAGGTGTTTGGTGTCTCTGTGTGAGTTCTTTGATACTGCTTCTTTGGCGGCTACTTGTTCAATAATGGGTAGTAGTCTTCCTTTGGCCCTCATCATTGCTTTGTAGTCTTGCATGTTCCATGGTGTGTCAGTCATTTTGTGCTTCTTCATAAGCGTACATTGCTGGGATTGACCTATTCCTACATGGTTTACAATTATCCATGTGGGCTGCCGCCATGTATAGATCGTGAGCAATCTTTTTCCATTTGTTACGTTCTTCTAATAAAGCCGTGTAACTGATTGGGTTTGTGTTTGAGTTACTCATTCTTCTCCAATAATCATTTGAAAGTCTGCTTCATTAAGGATGACATAATTACGCCCACCAATATCAAACTGCAACACAGGAAGCCTATCTTCAAGTACAGCACGTTGTGTTAACTCCTGTAATTCTTTGGCTTTAATTGAATAAGATTTTTCATTGTATGTCAATTTGTTTTCTATGAGCATGTCATGAGTGCGTACATCGTTTTTGCGCATCCACCCAGAACCTGATCCTGCATTGCGACTTCCATTGTAAGCCTTGGCAGATCGTAATTCCTGCTTTTTAGAGGCTTTCATTATTTGGCGTTGCTTATCTTTTGGGTCTTCACGACCAAGAATCATAAAAACTTCTCTGTAGCTTTCTGCTTGAGTACTGCTTGCAATTCTAAGTCTTCTCTTACGGCTTGCAACAAAGCATCTTTACCTTGCCATTTCTGGCCATCATAGTTGTAGTAAGCACCACCACGAGTAACAATTTCTGTAGCAATACAAATGTTTACAATGTCTTTAATGGTGTCAAACTCTCCAAGGGAGAAACCATTTGAATCAGTAAAGTAAAAATCTACCTGTGCTACTTGTTGTGGTTTGTAAGTTTTGTTTTTCATAGTACGCCCACGAATAGTTTGGCCTACTGACTCGTCTTTTTCTTTAATCCATTCATCTCGTTTTACTTCAACGCGACAGAAATAATGAAAGTTTTTGGCTTTACCACCCGGAGTAGTGCGTGGGTCACCGTACATGACGCCAATCTTTTCACGCCACTGGTTAATGATCAAGCCAGTACAACCACGGTCTTCGTTAACCATAGAACGTTTCTGTGCTTTAGATGATTTACGAAAGAACTTACCAGTAAGTCGTGCACCAAGCCCCATTTGAAACTCTGCCATTGTCTTTTCGTTTTCGTCACTAGGTACAAGTGCTGGAAGTGAATCTAGGACAATACAGTCAACGGCACGGTTCTGCATTGTACGAATAATCAAATCGTAAGCGTGTTCCATAATGTTTGTTTCAACAACCCACAAACGTTCTAAATCAACACCAATTGCTGCGGCGTATTCAGGAACAAACTCTTCTGCCGCAACCCACATGGCAATCCAATCGGGGTCTAGCGCCTGATTGGCCGCAATGGTCTTGTAGGCAATGGCAGTCTTACCGGATGATTCATCGCCAATAATCTCAGACCACTGGTTCATAGGCCAGCCACCACCAAGCATTAAATCATAGGCAAGGATGCCAGTTGTAATGCGGGGAAGTTCTTCTTTAACACGGTTACCTTGGACAACAATGTCTTCGCCGTACTTCTTGTTGATAGACGCAATAATAGACGCAAGCGTCTCGTGCTCTTCGGTTTTCAATTTGTTCTCCTAGTTATACTGACCAAGAAATTTGGTCTGCCTGTTCGTACATACCATTCCACCCACATGAAAAGCATCGTGGTGCTGGGGCGTTACCATTAACTGTTGTGCCACTTCTACCTGTTCTAGAAAACACTAAACCACTCCCACAAGATGGGCAGGTTGAGTTGCCATCACGTCTGTGGGCTTCTCCGCCTTTCCATAAACGGATAGCGTCACTCATACCGATTTGGTCTGTTGCAGATCGCTGTTCGTCAAGAACTTGCTGTTGAGCAATGTCTTGGCTATGTAATGGGGTAACTGCCATTGTGTTTTGGCGGATACCAATTGGGGGTGTGGAAACCGGGGTGTTAAAGGTACGAGACGGCGTTGCTTGAGCGTTACCTGTAAGTTTTCTTGACCACCAATCACTCATCGTCATCGTCCTCTTCGTAATCGTCGCTGTCGGTTGTAAACGACAATAAGTTTAATAATGTTTCTCTATTTAAATCTGAAACGGGGGCATGGTTGGTCTCTGGTAGTTCAAGTAGTTCATTATCCACAAGATGAGATACTAGTGACATTCCAAAAGACATCAACACGTTTTGAGTACTTTCTATTTCATCGTCGTTTAAGTTATTGTGTACTTTAACAACTTCTAGCATCCAGTCAGAACACTGCTTTACATTGTCAAAAATGCCTAGTCCGGTAAGAATTACCCATTTGCTAATAGTGTCTACTATTTCGCTTTCTTGAACTTCTGCTGATGGAACAGAAAAGCCAGCGTTTGAAGCAATCTTTTGACCTTCCATAATAGATAAAGATAGGTAAAAGTTTCGTTTGTCTATGGGGCTCATTGCCATATGTTTACCCTTTCGCCTCAGACCAACTACCTGCTGAATCACAAGATACTCTCAATGGTATACCTTCGTAAACAACTCCATCGCCCATTGATGACATAAGCAAAGGCATAAATTCATCTACGTCTGAATCTTTTACCATAACGACTAATTCGTCGTGTACTTGAACAAGCATCTTTGCCCCTTTTGGTGTGAGGTCATCATACACATCAATCATTGCTTTCTTACAAATATCTGCAGCAGAACCCTGAACAACTGCGTTTACCGCTTGCCGTTCTGCACGGGAGCGTAAAGTGTTGTCTGACGCAGATAGGTCAGGCAAATGGCGTCTACGGCCAGAAATTGTCTGCACATAACCCTTGCGCCTGCCCTCTGCAATGACATCTTGCTTCCACTTTGTAATGCCAGAGAACTGCCTGTAATACTGATCAATGACAAAACGGGCGTGTTCTTCATCAATACCAGTAGTACGAGCCAGCTTCTGTGACCCACCACCGTATGCAGTAAGGAAGTTGACCCCCTTACCAAGCTGCCTTTCTTCTGAAGTGACTTCCTCTATTGGTTTGCCTAGGACCAGCGCCGCAGCACCCGAGTGGATGTCCGATCCAGTCAGGAAGAATTCGCTCATTTTGGGGTCGTGAGAAAACATGCACATGACACGAAGTTCAATTTGATCGTAGTCAGCAACAAGCAATTGGTAACCCTCGGGGGCAACAAATAAACTCCTTACGCTGCTCTCTCGTGGAATGTTTTGAAGATTGGGGTTGCTTGAAGACAGTCTCCCAGTAGCGGTTCTGTGCAAATGGAAGGATGGGTGAAGACCCCCGTGGTGCAATTTAGGTAGTAGGCCGTCAACGTAAGTTGAAACAAGCTTCTTGGTTTCGGACCATTCAATCATCAATGGAACAATTGGATGCTTACTTTCGAGGCTGTGGAGACTCTCTTCGTCTACCGAAGCGGTGCCCTTCGGAGTTGTTTTAGTTGGCTTTAACCCCAACCCGCCCTCTCGTTTTTTATTAAATAAGAGTTGTTGCTTGTGCTTAACGCTGTCCGGGTTAAACCCAGGCGGAGCGTAGTCCATCATGCCAAGAAGTAATTCTCCAAGTCGTACTTCTAGTTGCTTACCGAGAGAGACCATGGCCCTGTGGTTGACTGGAATACCTGTGTCTTCCATCTCCATTAGAACATGGAGCACCCGCATGTCTTGTCTTAAGCAGGAAAGTAGTTCTGGCACAGATGAGATCTTGCGCCACAGCGTCTTGTAGAGCAACCAAGTCCAACGAACGTCTAGGTGTACATACTTTGTGGCTTTTGAAAATGGCACATCCATAATGATTGCGCCAAGCTTTCCGTCTGCATGGTAAGCGTTGTGCCCCTCAAAGTTGTGGGAGATGATGTGGGTCAAACTGTACTCAGAAAGATTCTCGTTGACGATGTGTTGCATGATCATGGTGTCTAGGAAAGGTTCTGCAGGCAATGCACCGTCAAAGTATTTTCTAACAGATCGTGCGTCAAACTTGACGTTGTGGCCAATCTTAACAATGTCACTAAAAAACAGCGGCTTTAACACTTCAAACACTTCTGCACAAGTGAGTTGTTTTGGAGGAGGGCTAAACACGGCAGGTTTAAAGTATCTAGATTTAGCCATGGACTCTTTGCCACTAGCCGTAAACTTCCTGTAACCCTCCGGTGGGGTGGTCGTACCGTCACCACGTTCTTCGGGAATAATGATCTCACCGTTTGGATGTCCCATTGGAATTGCCCAAGACTTGCCCTCTGTGGCAATGCCTATCCAAAATACGCTGTTGCGCATAGGGTCTAAGGCAAGAGTGTTTTTCCAACGAGCGCACACAATTTCCCTTGATCTAGCAAGGATGTCGTCGTTCTTTGTGGTGAGGGTGGCAACATGACTTTGCCATTCCTTTTCAATATGTTTTAAAACGTCGGGGTGCCTGTCTACGGCACCAAAGGTCTCAACGTCAAAAGCAAAAGCACCTACTCTTGTTACCTCTGCAACAATTTCGTGTAACTCTTCTATCGTAGAGACAACGTAGGGGGCGGTTAAGCCCCCTACGTTAGACAAGTTTGTCTCCAACTTCAGCTATCCAGGTCGTCAAGAACGATCTGCTGAAGATCCTTGCGTGAAGGAATTTGAATAATGTCAGGACCGTAAGCTTTTGATTTAAGAAGCTTAAAGGTTTCTGTTGTTAACTGATCAATGTTCCATTCCTCAAGGTCACGCTCTTTAACCAACTGATGATTGGTGGCTGAGGTGGCACCCTTACCTGAACGGCTGACTGCCCAAAAGTGCTTGGACAATGGACCTTGGCGTGGGTCGTTATGGAAATTCTTTAGTTGGTCAATAACTCGTGGGCCAACTTCGTATGACTTCAAAGTAGGTTCACTATCTGAGGTCATTTGAATTACGTTGAACGCAAAGCGAGTTGAGGGTCGCATACCAGCGTCACAAAGTGGACACCCCTTGGGGTCCGAATCGGCAATGCAGGTAAATGATTTCTGCCCTGAACGCTCTACCCAATGTTGGCGGTAAGAGGCGTAAGGCTCGTCTTCAACAAACTTAACGATTGTTGGTTCTTCGGTAACTCGTAGGCGCTGGGCAAAAGGTGAGTCGGCATGCTTGACTGTTTCAGCAGCACCCCAACCACGGCGGATTGAACTAGGTGCAGGGGCTGCATCTGTTTCCGCTTCTTCCTCTTCCTTATCCTCTACTACTAGCTTGAGGTTAGAAGCAGCACGCACTGGTGCCTCTTCCATTGTTTCTTGGTCATCATCGTCATATCTGCTCATCATTTTTCCTTAATCGTTGGGCCATTCGTTTTTGATGTGTTGTCTGAAGCCGTCCCAGTTGGCCTTAGCTGGGTTGTCTATCTCATACCGCGACAACGCGGTAATTAAGAACTCTACTTGATTTAATGAGTAAAGCCTACGTCCTTTTTGAACTTTTCCAGGAATTTGTGTTCCCTTGGGGGAAGTAGTTCGGTACTTAGCTTTTGGCAACCAACCGTTAAGTTCCCACTTCCTTATTGTAACCGGTCTCCTATTAAGGGCTTTTGCTAAATCCCCTACTAAAAAGAAATGTTGCTCAACACCATTAATTACAAAAATGGTTGGCTTTGCGCCATTTAGCCGGTCTTCGGCAATAGGCTTAAACTTCTTTGTTGTTTCTTGCCTGTTTTTGGGCGGCGTTTTTCCCGGATAGTCCGGAAGGGAGTTAAAGAGATCAAGGGGATCTTTTGACATTATTCGTCGTCGTAGCTTTTTTGGTCAACTAATTTAAAAGCCCAAGTTTCACGTTCTGTGTAAAACCTTGCAACTGTGTCTTGATGCTCAGGGTGTTCCCATGAGTACCGCAAGATCAGGTCTTCATTGGTTGTTTCAACAATTTCTTTTACGGCATCCCAGATTCCGGTTTGTTTTGCCCAATCAATTGCTGAGGCTAGGTCAAAAGCTTTACCAACACGACGCTCGTGCTTTAACTGCATGTTGCCTGCGGCCATCCATTTGTGGCCCTTGTCGTCTGGGGTGCCATACTGGGAAACTTGGCGAACAAGTTCTTTCTTTAGTTCATCGGCACGCTTGGCAGTGCTTTCGGCAAATTCTTTTGCCTTTTTGTACTCTTCAGCAATCCGCCCAAGTAGTTCTTTTGTGGGGATGTTGGCATCTTCTCTATCTGGGAGTTTTGGCTTGTTGGTCATTTTAAACCTTTGAGTCTCGTAGGAATGTTGTCAGGCTACCTAAAGTAATGTCAAAACCACCACGCACATCATGGTGTTTTCCATCAATAAAGGCTTCACTAATAGAACGTTTTTGTTGGAGCATTTCGTACTGGCGCTCTTCAATAGAACCTTGCATGACAAATGTAGCAATGGTTACATGGTCAAACGTGGATGAAAGGCGAATAATTCGGGCTTCTCTTTGTTCAAGCTTTCCGCTGCTCCAGGGGAGGTCATAAGAAATAAGGTAGTTAGCCATGGGTAAGTCAACACCGTACCCACCAGCATCTGAAGATAGGAACAAGCGTGTGTTGGGGTCGCTGGAGAAAAGTTGTTTAGCTTCATCTTTTTCTTCGGCGTTCATTCCACCCATGAATAAGACTGAGTTTGTTATCTTAGAAGTGGCTTTTTGAATATAACGAAGGTTGTCTTTAAAAAAAGAAAATAAAACAACTTTGTTAACAGGGTCCTCAGCTAATACCTCTTCAATGTAATCCAAGACAGCAGATAGTTTTGGAGTTTCTGATACTCCGGTTAACAACCCTTTGCTATCTAAAAGATCAGCGTATGCACTCCCTTGATCTGGCTTTGATGGGTCTCGGTACATCAAAGCTGAATGGCGTACTAGTTCAGGATTATCGCACAGCATTCTTAGCGTAGTTAGCCGGGACATAATTTGACCTTGTGCTGCATTGGATTCTGGGTCGTTGTAATGCTTCCATAGACTAAAAGAACCACCATGACTACTCATTGCTTGTTGCAACTGATGCAGTAGGTCGGCAGATATTGCTTTGTACAGAGCCGCACCTTTTATGTCAAATGGAACTGGGATTGTTTGATGAATGATCTTTGGAAGTTGATCTGCAATGTCTTCTCTTGTTTTGCGGATTAGACATTCAGACAGCGAAGCGTGCATGCTGTCCAAGTTCCTGTATCTAGTGGGTCTACCAAAATGATCCCTGACAATAAAGGTACGGTCAAATAAATCAAACTTACCTAGGATGCTTGGATCAACAAATTCCATAATTGAAAACAATTCTTCTGGACGGTTTTCAATTGGTTGTCCGGTTAAAGCAAACCGGTAGTTTACCTTTTTGCCAATTCGTTTAATTAACTTAGATCTTTTACTTACCCTTGATTTAATAATTGTTGCTTCGTCAACAACAACTGCTTGAACATTTAGACGGTTTAAATGCTCAACATCTTTTGTGAGGGTTTCTGGGTTTGCAATAATGTATTTTGCTGAGATTGCAACTCTCCAAAGCTTTTCACGAGACTTTGGCGTGCCGTCAATAACAACCACACGGGAATCAGTAAATCTTTCTATTTCACGTTTCCATTGGTATTTCAATGAGGCTGGAACAATGATTAAGCATTTGTCAATTTCATTAAGAACAAAAAGTTCTTCAACGGCTGCAATGGTAGTTACGGTTTTGCCCGCACCCATTACCAGGCCTAAAAGCATTTGCCCACGGTCAACCATTTTGGTTACCGACTCTTCTTGGTATGGGTAAAGCTTCCCTTTAAACATTATCGAATCCAGGGAGGGACAACGGTAGCAGTTAGTAGTCCAGTTTCTATTTCGTCGTCTGTCATGTCGCCAATATCTTTAGCACTAGTAGTGGAGTAGTTCCACCACTTTATACCTTTGCGAGGTGTCCCGAGGTTCTTGTAGAGTCTTTTGCTTGACTCAACCCCAGCCTCGTCGTTATCCATAGCAATGACAATGGTATCTGACATGTGCAAAAGCAAATCCATTTGGCTTTTTGATACCTGTGCTCCAAAAGATGCAACAGCTTGGGGTTTGGAAAACACCATGGCAAACCGAACTACATCTAATGGGGATTCAACGAGCACCGAAGTTCTGCTTCTAAATCTTTCTACGCCAAATAAAGTCTTAGACTTTTCAATCCCAATAGGAAAGTTACGCACCCAACCTGGCCGCTTCTCCTGCCACCCCATAAGACTCCCCATGCTTGAGATGATGGGGATGCACCATGATTTATTTGTTGGGTTCCACCGGACACCATAACGATAAATGATGTCGGGATCAAGGTTTTTTGCAAAGCAATGCCTATCGGAGACTCTTTCAAATTTAAAGAAAGCGTCAGTATCCAGCTTCTGAGGAACTTGATAAGTAGATGTGGCTGCATTGGTAAGTCTTTGCATTCCAGCATTAATTAAAAACTGCTGCGCAGATACACCCTCTTCACCTGATAACTCGGAAAGAAGCATTGAAAGAGTGCCACGTGCTCCGCAAGAAAAACAAAGCCACAGACCAGTAGAAGCATTCATGCTCCACGAAGGGGAATTGTCAGCATGGCCAGTTACCCGTTCGTGTACTGGGCACCTACCTGTTATTTCACGATCCGTAACTCGGAGAACCTCTACGCCTGAAACTTTTAAGATTTCACTAAGGTCAGTCAAATGATGGGTCAGTTGCTTCTGCATCTCCCATAACCTCCTCAAATTCCATGGTGGTCCAATCCCACTTAACGTGTACTTCACCAGTAGGAGCTGTACGGGCTAAAACAACTCTAATGATTGCTTGGTCGTCAATGTCTGGGTTGCGCTCTACACCAAGGATCAAGTCGGCGTCTTGGGCAAATGAAGAGGTATACCCAATTGCGTCAGCGGTAACTGCACGAGTTTTTCTGTTCTGTAGCTTCCAAGACAAAACCTGAGTAGTAGCAACAACAGGAATGTCAAACCGCTGAGCCATACGCTTTAGAGCACGAGTGATGTTAGTTAATGCTTGTGGGCTGCCTTTTGCTTCACCCTCTTCATCGTCCATCAAATACACGCCGTCAACAAATAGTACATCTGGTGAGTACTCTTGCACCTTGCTTGCTAGTGCACTGACTGTAGTCAACGATGCTGTGTCCTCACTGAACACAAAGGGTTGCATGTGCTTGCGTACGGACAAAGCTTTGTGAATCCTGGACATGTCTTTTGAGTTTAAATCTCCTGACAAAATCCTGTCGTAGGGGACTTTAGCAATCAAAGAGTCATAACGAGCTTCTTGTTCTTCAATGCTCATTTCAAATGAAACAAAGAGGGGCCGCTTGCCGTGAACGTGTGCTGAGTTAGCAAGAATCAAGGCAAACAAAGATTTACCACGCTTCGGCTCACCAGCAAAGACAATAAACTGTTGTGGGCGCAGTCCGTGAGTAATTTTGTCAAGACCATAAAAGCCAGTAGGAATACCACGCAGAGCGTTTGGCTGTAAGCGCATCTCTTCGTAGCGGTTAATACGGTTTTCCCAGTTTTGAATAATGTCAACATCACGTAGGCGTGCCGCTTCCACTGAAGCTTTTTGAATACCCGAAGTAAGGGATGCTAGAGCAGCATTTACGTCGTCAGCGTTTAAAGCGTTGATCGCTGGTTGTAGCGCATCCAACAAACAGCGTTTTCTGTACGCCTCAAAGATTTCGTCAAGCAATCTCGAAAATGGTTCATCTTTTACGTCTTGAAGTGTTACTCCGCCGTACTCTCGTAGTAGCACTCGCTCTGTTGGTACTGAACCATGTGTTTGTTGAAACTCTAAAATCCAACGCCAAATGTCTGACCACTCACCAGTTAAGTGATCTGGCTTAAGTCCAGCTTTAACTGGGGCAGAGGCATCTTTTTCTTGAATTACTTTTGAGATTAGATAAAGCTCGCTGGATGCCATTAAAATCTTCCCCACTGAGTGTTTGGACTTACAACTGTAGACCGAGGGCCAAGTATAAGTGCATCTTCTTGTTTTGCGACATAGACGGTTGTTATTGATCTGTTATAACGCAAGTCCATGCCGTAGTCTTCTACGCTTTCGTAGTACTCAACGTTTGTCATAACGCCTTTGCGGACTAACCATTGGTAAATGGGTTCTACAGCGTCTGGGCTTAAAAAGGTTATAACTTCAGTTGAAACGTGAAGTCGTTCAACAGTGTCAATTAAAGATTTTAAAGGCAGATCGTTCGGCCTCCAAAGCTTTAAAGCAGCTTTCCAATCACCTGTTTTTTCGTAGTACTTTGATTTTATTAAAGAGGCACCTGTCGGACGGGAAACAATTAAGTCTTCAAAGAAACAAGCTTGACCAGAACGGGCGCTTTGAGAGATGTCGCCACCTTCCATATTACGACACCTTTTCTTCGTGCATGTCAATGACGGCACTCTTTACACGCTCTCCGTACCTGCGGGTAAAATCAGTTGTGCCTAGCGTGGTCGTGATAATGGTTGTGCGCATGTCTTCATAGCGGCGGCGAATCAGACTGCCAATCTCGTGAATAGAAAAATCTGTTTCTCTTTCTTGCCCAACTCCGTCAAGTAAAACAATGTCAAAAACACCTTGAATGTATTTAACCAAGTATGGACTTGAGTACATGGATGGCAAAACGTTTTCGCTGTCAAATTGATCCTTGAGCATTTCAAGGTAACGATCAGAAGTGACAAACCTACCTGACAACTTGTGAGCAGAAATCAACTCACGAAGAATTGCTTGAGCAACTGTGGTTTTGCCAGTGCCGGATTTGCCGTGGAGAATTAAGCTGTCACCCGGTTTGTAGTTGGCAAGCCATTTGCTAACGCTTGAAGTAACGGCGATGTCTTCAACGGTGTAAAATCGTGGTGGAACTTTGGCGTGAAACACACGCTCTTCAGGTGAACGGTTACGCCACCATGCTGCTGACTTCCAATCAGTCGGAGTCTGAAATTCCTTTGTCATTAGTGTCCTTTTGGTGGTTCTCGTAGGAGTTGTTTACAATCTCCCAAAACTGCTTTTGGATCTTTTTCTTATTCTTGTGCACTACTTTTTGATGGATGTCTAACCCAGCTTGTGTTAGGAACTGGGCTTTGCACTCTACACAGGAGTGTAGGGGTTGTTCAACCTTTTTCCCTCTTGTGCAAAAAGTTGTTGGTGGAATGTCATCGTCCATGGAATACAAAAACCATGTTTCGTATTCCTCAGCATCATCAAAATTGGCCCTAACCCACTCAACAAAAACAAAGATGTCTTCTACGCTGTTAAAGGTGTATTCGTGGTAGGGGTCGTCGTCATTGTCCATGGGTTGCCCTTCGGTAGTTGTAGACCGCTTCAACAATGGAATCCGCTGGTAGACGTAGGTTAGAACTTGAAAGATTAAGTAACTCTTTTGGTAAAACCAAATGCGCAACTTCTTTTAAAAGCAACGCTGAGTCTTCTTGTTCTTCTCCGGATATAACTCTTATAAGAGAGTTTAGCGCAGACAAAGAAGTATTAAATTCATCAGAGTAAAACGATCCGCTGTGAATTGTTATTAACTGGGCAACAACTTCAGGGTACCTGTAACAAATATCCATGCCGCGACGAATAACAACTTTTTTAAGAACTGAGTCCATGGCTTCTGGCCAAGGGATATCAAGGTCTAAGCGTTCAAAGTCATTCATCATCAGCGATAACACGGGGTCATCTGAAACTACGGTTGTTTCAATCTGCTCCATCAATTTTTGCTGAATGTCTTTGGTACAAAACAGTAAAACAGTGTTGTCTGCTTCCCGCCAACGCTGTACCGAAAAGAACTTTGTAACCATTTGCATGATGGTGAACTCTGTTAAACCTGAGTCAATCAAGGTGCTAAACGTTTTTCTTAAAATCATTAAATCTTTTGGGCTGTGTGAGCTAGACATGATTGAGTGCTTGTTGCTGAGGAAATGATTAACAAACTGATTTGTTTTTCTAGGTGCTTTTTTCTTTTGGGGAAGTTCAAAACCACTAACTGGGTCATCTGGATCTGAACCTAAAATCATCTCGCCCTCCGTGCCGCTTGCGGCTTTCTTTAATATCTCTTTAGTACTTCTATTTAGTATCTTTATATTGAAATTTGAAAAAGAGTCGTCATGCTGGGCTTTTGGTGATGTAGATGGGGTCTCCTGTGACCCCACCATAGGGTCATGCGTGACCCCATATAGGGTCTCCTGTGACCCCATTGTAGGGTCACCCATGACCCTATCTCCGTGTTTAACGGGCGGTGTGTAATGCAATGTGTAAACGTTTACTAATGGTTTTTGCCTGTGGATAACTGTGATGATTTTGTGGTCTGCTAACCACTTTAATGACCGCTTTGCGGTTTCTTTTGAAACACCAACATACTCGGCTATTTGAGTTACGGAAGCTGCAATGTCTTTGGTTCGGCGTTCCATAAGGGCAACTAGACCAAGCAAAATTTGCAAGTCTCGGGGTTGCCCGTAATCCCTAATTTCCCCAACAGCCCAAACTGGGACTGCTAAGAAAGGGCCGTCAAAAACGTTGGTGGTCATGGGTCCATGACTGTACACGAAGTCTTGTGGCTTTTGCAACAGACGGGTTGTAATCTTTTAAAAAGACCTCCTATACTGGGGCTGCCGGGTTAGTTGGTGGTTCTTCAACCCGGCAATTTCTGCAGCACGCTGGGGTATGTGAGATATACTTTGCATACCCCAGTAGTGTTGTAGGAGACCCAATGGAAGCCCTTGTTAAAGCCCTTAAAGTACTTGTTTCCGATGTAGTTACTTTTTATTTCATGGCCCATGGGTACCACTGGAATGTAGAAGGCGCTGATTTTAGTCAATACCACGCTTTGTTTTCAGACATCTACGAAGATGCCTATGGGTCAATTGACCCCATTGCAGAAAACATCCGCAAACTTGATGAGTACGCTCCATTTAGCCTTCAAAAGTTTTTAGACCTTCGTACTCTTGATTTTAAAGATGTGCAACCCAATCCAAAAGCAATGGCAAAATCTTTGCTAATTGCAAACGAAGCCCTTCTTAAGTCCCTTAAGAAAACATTTGATGAAGCTCAGAAAAAAGACGAACAAGGAATTATGAACTTCCTTGCTGATCGCATTGATAATCACAATAAATGGTCCTGGCAACTTCGGGCCTCAACCAAATAAAGGAGCCAATATGGCAGCAAAAAAGAAAGCCCCAGCAAAAAAGACAGCCGCTTGGTCTCGCGCCGAAGGCAAGGACCCCAAAGGTGGCCTTAATGAAAAAGGGCGTAAGTCCTACGAAAAAGAAAATCCAGGCAGTAACCTTAAGCCACCGGTAAAGAAAGAGCAGGCAGCCAAGTCTGAGAAGTCAGCAGCTCGTCGTGAATCATTCTGTGCCCGCATGGAAGGTATGAAGAAGAAGAACACTTCATCTAAGACAGCCAATGACCCTGACTCCCGTATTAACAAGTCTCTTCGTGCTTGGGATTGCTAATGGTTGTTAAAAAAACAAATGAGTGTAGGAAGGGAGGTAAATAATATGTGCACAGCATGTGGATGTGGTTTGAAAGATAAGAAAGACCCCGGCTATGGCAAAGGACCTGCAAAAAAGAAAGCAGCTCCGGCAAAAAAGAAGGCAGTTGCTAAAAAGAAGTGAACTCACTAACTAGTGGTAGTTATCACTAGAAATGAAAAAGCCCCCGTAAGGGGGCCTTTTCTTTTATATAAGTAGGTTTACCATTGTACAGAATGCTTGGCCACAACCTTAAACATTTCTTTAAGTATTGCTTCAGTACCATTAAACCCAATTTCAGAACCGTCATTCATTAGGAAAATAATAGATCCAATAACTTTTTCGTCTTCTTTAATTGGAGAAAGCATTTCTACAGCTTCCTCTTTTGACTTTGGTTCAAAACCTTTATCTTTTGCCATCCGCTTAACTAATGCAGTTGGCATAATTTCAAGGGTTTCTCTGTCATATGCAGCTTCATCAATGTCTGGAAGTTCATCGCTTACAACAATTTGAACATCAGGTGAATCATCCAGCATGATAGGAACAAGGCCATTTGTAAGTTCAAGCGTTGGCAGTTTCATACTAATGGACATAGAAGCAATACGTGTTGAAGATGCTTCATCTTCTTCATCCCACAAAACAAGTGACATTCCTGGTGTTTCTTTACCTTTAAGGTCCCACAAGATGTAATCATCTACGTCATCTACTTTTACAACATCTTGAGCTTTTTCTGCTAATAATTTTGGTACATTCTTAGCCCCATCTAAAGCGGCAATATTAAAAGATGCGTCATTGTCTAAAACCCAATCATACACAATTTCTAATCCTTTAGAAATGTGGCCATACCAAGGGATGGTAAACAAGGGCTGTGTGCCAAGGTCGTTTAATGCGGCGTCAATTACTTTTTTTGGCGCAGAGCCAGACCCAACAATTCCATAAAATTCTCTCAAGTGGTTCTCCTTAGCGTAATGTTTTTCTCTCTATTGAATCGCCCAACAAAGTTGTCAATCTCAATACTAATTGCACGCTACCAGCAATAGTTGCAACTACCAACCCGGCAACATACCACTTGTCAAGGTCAACAATTAATGCTGCTGAGTACCCAAGAATTACACCAGCAATGTTTTTAACCCACGGCATGGGTTCTCTTGGTAACAAGGAATCAATTACTTGAAGCAACTTGTAAACAGCTAATGCACAAATTATGTAGTTCATATGTCTCCTGGAATATAATTAAATTGAATTGTCCATAATGGTGAGGGTATTGATTTTTGATTACTATATTGCGTTGCGCTAGGGTTAGTGGTTAGTTGCGTAATTGGCAAGATATCCATTAGCAGCCTATTTGCTACTACTTTTGTTTTTTGGTAGTTGGCATTGTACACAGAAAAAGAATTGTTTCTTAAAGTATCTTGAGTTGCATTTGTTCGGGTTGAGTCATACCAACGGTAATCAGACACATTTGTTGCACCCACAAGCCACCCACCTAAAACTGTGTCGCCGTCAAAGTATTGCCCATTAATAAACCTTTCAAGCAACATTTTTCTAAATGCTGTTGCTGGATCGGTAATAAGGGCGTTTTGATAGGTAACGCCTAAAAATACAGGAGTATTAACGGAAACCGAACTTGGAATTACAAGTTTCCAGTATTTTGTACTACCAATAGTTTTTGGAGCAGAATCTTCAACAACTGGAATGGCGCCGGAAGTGTATAACCCAACTTTTGTAATAGCTGCTTGTGCACTTATGGTAGCTGCGTCTTGCACAGAAAAATAAAAAGTGTCTCCATAAATAGTGTTTACATCAGCGTTTACAGTTAATAACAAAGAAGTTGTAGTTCCATAATTTATTGTCCATTTTGCAAGTGAGTTAGTACCCGCGCTACCAGTAGCTGAGGCAGAGCCACCATCAAAAGTTGCTGAAGCAGGATATGACCCTGAAGCAGTGTTGTAATACCCTGCATCATATTCTGTTGTAAATAGACCAGCAGGTGAACCCATGTCAAAAACGCTGTCAATACCAAAGTATACATTTGGGTCTTTAATTAAGTTAATTCTTTGAGCGTGTATTTTTATAATGTGGTTTACAGTATCAACTGTTACGTTAGACCCAGTTAAAGCAGTCATAAACGTTTCAATTCCAGAAACAGTTCCAATTGATCTGCGAAGTGTGCCAATGCTGCCCAAGATATTCCTAAGGCGATAAGCTCCTAATTCACGGCTTTCTAAATCAACTCCAAAATCTTTTGCTAAATAATCCAATGCTTGACTATCTGCAATTTGTGGATCTTTAAAAGTCATTAAATAATCAATTTCAGTTCTTATTTTGTCAATATCCCAACCAATTGTTGAAATATACTTGTTAAGCGGGCCGCCATCCCCAAAGTCCATATCACCATCTAAAATCCTATAGTACAAAGGAATTTTTGAATACAAGTCACTAGAACTTCCGTAGTTTTTAGGTACTAAAATAGATATAGATTCAGCAGCTTCATAAAATGCACCACCAGCAATAGACTCATACTTTACAAATATGGTGTAATACGCCCATTTACCTTCTGGAACAATGTGTGTGTAGTTTGTAGTGTTATTGGTGTCTACAAGAATATCCCCATCACTAATTGTTGGGGGTTCTCCAAAAGCAGAATAAACAATAATTACTCTTGTAGCAGCAGGGATTGAAGATGGAATTGTTGCAACAAGAGGTGCTTCCCAAGATAAATCAACACTTGTATAATCCCTTACTACGGCATCAAAAAAACCAACCAAAGAACCAGGTGTTCCGGGAATTAAATTGGATGTAAGTACGGGTGCTAATTGAATAGAATCAGAACGAAGACGAGTGTCATCATCTGACCTAGCAGTCATTCCAGGTGCCGAGGCTCCGTTTGATGGGTACGCTAAATAAGAACCATAAGGAGAATTGGTATTTCTAAGAGTAAAAGATTTGCGTGTCATGACGAGGCAGTGATTCCCCCAATAGGCGTAATTGTAATAGTTCCTTTTTTCATAAATTGAATAGAAGTAGGGTCACTTCCAGATAATGTTACAGTTGAGTACTCAACTCCTTCAATTCCATGAATTGTTTTGTACACAACACCAAGGTTTAATGTTTCACCAAAATCTAAATTGTCTAGTTCAAATAGGTACGTTAGGGCAGCTTCAACAGCAGCTTTAACAGATGACTGTACATAAGAATTGTTAATTGTTACTGATGCAGAAATAGTTTTGGGCACAAAAGTAACAGAAGATGCAGTAGTAACTGTTACTCCTAAAGTGGCTACTGCTTGCAATGCGGCATTAATGTTTGTTTTTGTATCAGTTTCTAATGTGTAAGCACTTGCTGATGTTGATGTAAAATCAGCAATATATGGAATTGCATAAACTGAGACACTCCCCCCACTTGAACTACTTGCAGTAAACGTACACATAGCTTTGTACACCCCGTCAACCAACAACGCTCGATTAACAAAATCGTTTAGTGTTACAGCACGATCTTGGGATTTAATAATTGATTTAATTGAAGTTTTTAAACTTGCAACCGTTTCCCCATCAGTTCCGCCAACTGCAGATGTTGAAGAAGCTACCGATAACCCAGAAATAGCAGTTTTAAAAGAAGTAATAGAATTTGCTCCAACATTTCCAGAAGAACCATTAGTAATTTTATATTTTGCTTGAATTTTTACTCCGGTTGGTGGAATACGACCGCTTAGTCTGTTACCAAAAACAACTTCAGTTTCATTTGCAGAGTTTACGTATACGGCGTAAGCATTAACTCCAGAAGCAACAACATTGGTGTCATCAACCCTTGTCCAATTGATGTAGCCAGTGCCATCTTCATTAACTGACGCTTGAACAGTGTTTGGAATAACATTTGTTTTTGAAAGCGAGTACCTTTGACCAATTTGACCAGAAGCAGAAGTTGTCAATTGTTCTGCAGAAATTACAGAACCTTCTTTTACATTAACCGCAACAGTTCCGCCACCAGCCACAGATACTTCAGTTTCTGAATAGAAGTTATAAAGGGTGTTATTAAACGACCCAGAAAAAACTGTTTCAACAGGAATAACAATAGGAACAGAAGATGAAGTTGAGTTGGATACATAAACTGTTGCTCTTGCCGCAGTTCTATTGCGTGGTTTGTAATCAAAAAGGTTAGCTAAGGCCAAAACGCTTTCTCGCTGAGTAGCTGTGTCCAAGAAAGATTCTCCGGCAGCCCTATCAATATAGTAATGGAGAATGTCCCCCATGTACGCCCACATATCAACTAAGACCATAGAAAAATCAGACGGGTCTCTGTCTGTCCATTCTGGTACAGTCCTTTCAGCTCGGGCTAAAAGGTCTCTACGAATATTTGAATAGTCTCGGCTTGCAAAATCAAACCCTGGTTTTTCAAGTGCCATTTTTTACTCCTAAATAAATGAATCTTCAGTAAGATTCGTTGGGGAAACTACGTCAAATTTTACTAATTGAGGGGAGCCTAAAGGTAATTTGTAAACTACTGTTATACCAAGTGTAGTCTCTGGTGACCCAAAAGCGGCTATAGAATTTGTTGGAGCAAGTTTTACATCAAGAATGTTTACATCACTTACTGCAGCTTGAATATCAGATTTTACTTCTACAATATGATCTGTTAGTTCAATGTCATCTATTACATCAAATAATAAACTTTGAATACCAAAACCATATTTGTGCCGCATAACACGTTCATACTTTTGAGTTACAAGAACGTTTACAATCTTCTGTTCCGTTGCAACAGATACAGAAGAAGTTGTGGCAGTTTTACCACCATTAAATTGAAATGGAATTTTAATAGCTTTCATAATTTATCCTTTAAGCCGATCCACCATTGTAACTTAAACCAATATTAGTTAAATTATTAGTTTTTAACCAAAAAACATTAGAAAATTTATCATCTTCTACAGAAACAATTATTTGATCTCCTACATTTGGGACATCCCAACCACTGAATGTTTCTGATCTACCAATAGTAGACACAGCAATACTTGTATTTTCTCCAAGCACCGAAGGGATAGAAACATATATAAAACCCGTAACAGAAGATGATGCTGTTACTACAGCTCTGTAAATTTGCATTCCGTTATACATATGCGTTTACTCTTTCTGAACTTGCGCGCCATTCCCCTGCAACAAAACTTGGTTCTGGAGCAGCTTGTGCTAGCTGTGTTGGGGGGATAACAAAAGATTCAGATGTATTAAAGTCTCTACTAATTTCTAATTTTGTAAAATAGCTAGACCCACCAATAGTGTGTTTTACGTCCCGAACGTACCACAAACCATCAAAATGTGAGTTATACCCCGTTACTTTAACAACACCACCAGGTACTATTCCAGAACCTGCACTAATTTCTACACTTGCGTTAAACGGAAATGTGCGGCGTTCTTTTGCACCAATAATTTTTGCTGCTTCTTCTACTGTTTGTGCAGCTTCTACAACAATATTATTAAATTTTGATGGATGATCAATACCCGACCACGATTCTGCACCAAATGAAGTACTTGAAACGGAATGAGAAAGTCCATCACTATCTAAAGAACTAATTTCATAATTAGTTGAGTAACCTTGTGGAGTGACATAACCAAAAGTTCCTTTAAAGCTAAGGATATTTCCTGGAGCAGCCGCAACATTTGATGACACTGAAGTGAGTTCTTCGTATGAAGGGCGTCTTCCAATTGCTTTAAATGGGTCCCAAATGTGCATATGAGTACCATGTACGGTAACTGAATACCCATACTTTTCACATATGCGAACTAAAAATGCCCAGTCAGACTCGCCTTTTTGCATAAGTCTAGGCAATACAAAATTGTCATCAATAACATCAAGACTAAATCGATAGGTATCACACAGTTGTTCAGCAATTGATTTAATACTTACATTTTCCCAAAGTTTACTTTTTGCACCCATCATTGACATAGACGCACCAAAACAAACTAAACGCACTGTTTGAAAAGGACTTTTATTTACAATTGGTGCACGACTATCAGATTCCGGTTCAACGTACAAAACGCGACCACAAAAATCTTGATATCTGCCAGGGCCAGAAGAAAGAGTAACTCTTACAGGTGCGTCAATATAATCAGTAATATAGTTTGCAGGTATGCCAGCAAGTTTTAAAACAACCATGTCATGTTTATTAATACAAAGATCAATAGTTACTTGTTGAATTGAATGGTAATCAACTTCAACGGCATGTAAAGCAATGTATGTTTTTGGTGAGAGTGGATTACCACTACTAATAATCATCTAGGTATCCGAATGGTTGTGCCAGTAGGAATAACATCTGGCCATTGTATTTGTGGATTAAAGTCTGCAATTTCCCAATACCTTGTACCATCATTTAAAGTTTTTGATGCAATTATTTGAAAAGTGTCTCCCTGTTTAGAAGTATATTGGTAATAGCTACGTGAAGTGTATGGAACCCTGTCAGCAGTTGTGTTTGCTACTGACAATCGATAGCGATTAGAACTAGTGTAAGTAGCCATCTTATCCTTCGCTTTCTGTCCAATTTAAATTGTATTTAACATACAAAGGTTCTGTTGCATTTCTTATTTGTGCAATATATTGCGTGGAAATTGCCGGTCGTTTATGGTCTTGTAAACCACTAACAGTTGCAGAAACTTCAAGTTGCCAAACAACTATGTAATACCCAGAACCTGCTACATTGTTTTTAGCAGCACCTGCACCGTTTGTTAATTCTGGTTTACTCCCTCTTTCACCTTTTACTACAAATCTACGGACACCATCTTTTTCGCCACTTCCCCATTCACTTTTACTTGAAGCACTTTTACTACCCTGGTAGTACCCAGCCAACGATGTGTTATCAGAATTGTCTAAGTTTGTTAATAGGTTTTCAGAAACTCCTTTTGTGTAGTCTCCAATACCAACAGCTTTAACTAACTCAGCAGTTGCTGCTGATTTAGTTGACCATCCAGTGACTCCACTGGCTCCATAAATTTTGCATTGCCAAGTTGTTCCAATTGTAAATTGAGTGTCATTTTCATAAAGTTTTAAAATGTCATCAGTATCTAATCCATCACCTTTTTTAGGTTTAACATTGTCAAATCTAAGAACAAAGTTATCTATATAATTAAAAGATTCAGTACCATCCTGATACGTTCCACTGTTTTTTAGGACGGCGTAACCAACCGGTGTTGAATTATTTGTAAAATTATCAATACTTGGATTGCGATCTCTAGCAAACCCAAAAGTAATTGAATTTGCTGTTGTTTTTAATGCTGCAATTAACTCTTTGCTACCTTCAGCATCTTCTTTAATTGCAGCCGCTTCAGCATCAGCAGCTGCGGCAAATTGATGAGTTAAGAATGTATCTTTTCTTGCAAACCCAATGTAAACAGCCATCATGGATACGCTTACTTTGCAAGTAACAGGCACCATTTTTGTACTGAATTTCAAAAAATCAACGTTTGTTGCAGTAACAAAACCATCAAGCATAAAAAGAGTTGAAAACATCAAACGCACTGGATTTGGCATAAGGAATGCAGCGTTACCGTCGTTCATGCTTTGAAATTCATTTGCGTTTTGCACAGAAGCAGGGTCGTAAGCTGAAAACGTTGCTGCAGGTGGAGTAGTAGTGTCAGTTGTTGTTCCGGTATCGGCTTGTGCAGTTGGGTTAGCGTTACCATATACACGTGTAGCATTATTTTGAATAGCTTTTAATTGGCTATCTATCATGTTTTTAGATAAACCTTGACCAATTACTGAATACAAAACTTGCAAATCTGCTAAAACCCCAATTTGGTCAGCAGTAGTTGTTGAACCACCGGTATCTACTCCACCTTCTCCTCGTGCTACTTCCATTTGCCTATCAAATAACAAGTCAAATTGAAAGTTCATTTGTGCACCAATTGGTTGAGCCAATTGAGCAGGATCTTGAAGTACGGCCAAATACATGTCTTCTCGCATTTGTACACTTTGGCGAATGTCTTGTGGGTTAAATTGAAAATGACATTTATTAATTGGGGTTGCACCTAATGATGGTTGTTGCAGGTTCCTAATGTAACCACGTTGTATGTGGTAAGGAGGGTATATGCCTGTTGCTGTACCATTTAATGCATCTTGAGCTTCTAAAAACCTAATAGAACTAGTTGGGTACAAAAACTTGTCATTGTATATTCCCTGGTCTGTACGGTCAGCTTCAGCAAGTTGATCAACACCAAATAACCCGTTATTCCTATAACCATCTGTATTCGGCATCAGCGTCCCCTCAAACTTTCTAACTCTACTTCATGGCGCATTAAAGTAATAAGTTCATTTGCAATCTTTTTTAAATCAGCTTTTGAACCAGCACCAGAAATATTGATAGTGGGACTTAAATTTATAGTAGTACCACTTTTAATTAATGAAACTGATTGTCCATTTTGAGTAGAATTTGACCTAATCATACGAGTTGTTTCAAGCGTTTGAATTGGCTCTGGGTCTCCTAATACAGGGGAAGAAGATGTTGTCATAGACGTAGAGGGTGTCCTGCTAGCGTTTATTGACCCTCCTACGTCAGCAGCAACTCTTGTAGCAATTGTTTGATGGGAAATGTGTTCTGGTAAAGCCGAACCATATCCTTCTGCCGCAGACGGGGTTAATACACCAGCACCAGAGCCACTGGCCGCAATAGGTGTAGCACCCATTGAGCCAGCATCAGAACTTGAATCTTTCGGTGTTGGACCGTCTGTGCCGTACCCCCATGTTGCTCCACGTGCTTCGTATGTCTCTCTTGATTCTGGCAGATCAGAGGGTCCTACGTGATAAATTTCTCCACGAGCACCGGCATGGCGCAATTGATAATTTGCTGCAAATTTAACAATGGATTCTTTTGCAGCTTTAGAGTTTCCTAAATCAACTGCCAATCCAAGACCGTGCATAGAACGTCCGGGTGCAGCAACATCATGTCCGCCAGCTTTTTTGACCCAATATGTACCAGCCCACTGTTTGTAATCTTTTTTAGAAGCAGCGTCTAAACTATCATATTCAGCTTTTGACAAAGAAGTTTTGCTGTAATTACCTTTAAACAGCACTTCTTGAAAATCATTATTTCTGTACCCACCACCATACCCAACTTCTGGGTGGTCCCGCAGAAGGTTAAGTACTCGTTCTTGGAGCTTTGGGTTTACTTTTTTAAAGTCTTCACGTGATTTAATTTTAGAAATAGAGACACGACCAGCACCTTCAATTGGTACATAAATGTTGTCGTCGCTTTTGTTATTACTTTTAACTTCTTTTTTAGCATTTGAAACAGCAGGTTTAGTGCCGCCGGCTTGAACATTGGGAGGGTCACCTAAAAAACTTGTTGCTCCTGTAAAAATAGAAGTTGCAATTTTTTGAGAACCAATTCCACCAATTAACCCAGAAAGTTTATCTTCCAACGCACCAAACATACGTGTCAAACTCTGAGTTTGTTTTTCAAGTTCAGCGTAGTTGTCTACTTGTCTACGAGAATAATTTTCACTTCTTTTAGTTTCTAACCGCTGAGTTTCTTCTACTTGAGTTGCAAAGTTTCCTTCAATACCCATAGTTTCTCTTTGTGCTTTAACACTAGGGTCGTAAAGTCCTTTGCCACCTTTATCTTTGTATGTAAGGTTTTCTTTAGCATATTGAAGAACTTGAGTAACCATTGATTCAGGAACACCCATAAGTTTTAACTTTGAACGCGTAACAGAACCGGGAGCAAACGCAGAATCAACCATTTTTTTGTTAGTAAGTCCAGCGCTTTTTACAATGCTTTTCATTACTTCCATCATTGATTTTTGTTTACCACCAGGACCAATTAAACCAATTCCGCCCATCATAAACATTTGATTTGCAGTACCTGGAGAAGCCAAATTACCAATCATGTTGGTGACATCCCCGGTGCTTAACCCGTACCCACTAATAGTACGCATAGCTTCAATACTGGAAGCTTGTTTAGTACCACTAATTCCCGTAGAAGACTCCATAGCCATAATGTCTTCAATACCACCAGCACCAAGGCGGTAATTAGTTAATGGCATACGGTATTTAGTACTTACACCAAGTTGATCCAACCCTGTCATTTGTTGGTAGAGAGTACCAGTTCGGTCTGCTTGCAAAGTGTAATCCCGGTTTTTAGCCATGCTTTTGTTAGCGGCGCTAATACCCATGTTTATCATTTTGGTACCAGCTGCAGCAACAGCTACGTAAGGGTTAGCTTTAGCAAAACCTTCAACACCTAATGAAGTTGCTGCTTTTGCAAGAGGATCTCCACCAATACCTAAAAATTCTGCACCAGCACTTTTTAGGGTGCCTATCATTCGTGTTGCTTTAGACCCACCGGAAGGGGTAATTCCACCAGTCATATTGGTGCCAGCAGCACCTTGAGTTACTGCGCCAGTTGTGGTGTTTATTCCAGAAAGAGAAAGTCCAGCAGCAGTAGCAGACTTGTTAATACCGTCAAGTTGGGCTTGTACTTTTTTAAGTTTTCCTAAGAGGTTGTCAATGCTTTTATCCGCGCCTGACAAAGACTGTGGGTTAATAGAGAGGCCTTGACCAACAGCTTTCATAAGACGGCTACCAAAGCCGCCAATTGCACCTTCAGCACCAGACTGGGATAAGTTGTTACTCATTTATAATGCCTCCTTACTTGCTTCTCCATTTTGCCATATGGAACCAAAAGTCCCGTTGGCGGACAGTCATTGACCGTAAATCCGTAAGGTTAAACCCTTTGTAAACAGAGGCTATGAGTTCGTATTCCCAATAAGTGTATTTAAGATTAACCAAGTAAAAGGGATATCCAATCAAGCATTACGGAGATGTCTCCCCCACAATGGGCGCATTGGATATTCACCCCTTCAATTTTGGGCCCTGCTTCAATACTGAGCAGTGCATTTACAAGCATACTACGATCTGCAACGTTAAGTGATTTAGCCCACTCTTCAGCGTTAGCTGGGCGGTCAGATTCATCCCAAACAGCACATCTAGAAAGCATCAAAGTATTCTGAACAGCAGATAGTGTGCTGTTTTTACCCACGTGGATGCTGTCTCCTGTATTAGGTAGGCGCAATCTTACAACTTTGCCATTTTTAAGAGTTTTGGTTATTGTAGAACGTAAATTTACATTTGGTTCTTGAATTGGAAAATCGTCAATTAAGCTCATAACCACATCATTGCTCTTGTTGCAATTTGGGCAAGTTGCTTGAAACTTCTTTGAAGAACCGTAGGTAGCTTTGATTACCCCAAGGAATAGAATGTCACGATCACCAATTGTGATGGTGTCCAAAATAGATGGACTATCTGAAACAACACATGAGCCAATGCGCACAACTGCTCTTTTTAATAGAGCAGCCATGTATTCGGCGTAAGTGATATTTCCTTTAGATTCAATGGTAGCTAGGTACTCTTCGTCGCCACCGTTCATTTCCCGAACCTCAGCATCAACTTGCCATTCTCCAGTGTCAGGGTCAACAACACCTCTTTGAAGAGTAACTAGTGGACTTTCTGGTTCTTGTAATGACGGGACTGGATCAGAAATAGCTAAATTTAACGAATTAGCCTCTTGTTGTGTACTCAATTACTTCTCCTATTATTTGATCAGCCACCCAAAGTGGCGAGTGCTTCAACCTTTGCTTTGTCCCAAGCTACTACAAAGCCTTCGTGATGGACGGTCATTTGTTGAACCATCAAACCGCTGTCAGCGGCGTTAAGGTCACTTAATGAGTAAGCACCCGGGAAACAGTTGAAAAGTTTAAAACCAAGGCGGGCATCTCCTGGGGAAATGTTTGAAGTGTCAACATCACCCGGGTTTGAATACGAACCAGAAGAAACAGGATGGTCAAAAATCTTTACAAGGATGTCGCAACGGTAATCGTTTGCACCACTTGACGAACCACTAGAAGCTTGGTTCCATGAATGTAGGAACTGCTGCCAGTTATACATCTGATCTTGACCAGAAAATACCCCACGGCTAAAGGTAACCGGAGCAAAGTCCGATTGACCAATGAACTTGTGCGGGTGGGTGTTCATTCCACCCTCACGGTATCCAACCATTTCATTTTGCACAGAAAGGCCAGACATAACTGCAAATCCAAGTTTGTCTAAACCATTTGCTGAAGATGCAAGAGCACCTTTGGCAATAATTGAAACTTGGAATTTAAAGTTACGAACCGGATCGGTAACAGTAGAACGTGCCATTTATGAGTCTCCTATCAGAGTGTTGAAACGGTGTTGGAGCCACCGGTCCATTGGCTTAAATTGATAACAATAAATTCGGCTGGGTATTGCAAGGCAACTCCAACCTCAATATGTACTTCCCCATTGTTAATCGTAGTAGACGTGTTATTAGTACTGTTACAAATGATATAGAACGCTTGGTTAGCATTAGCACCCTTTAGGCCACCAGCCCGCCAGAAGTCACTCAGCAATGACGAAACATTCATGTTGATGCGAGTCCACAAACGCTCATCGTTAGGCTCAAACACTGCAAAAGCTGTTTCCGCCTTAAGGGCTTGCTTCAAGTAGTTTAGTGAACGACGAATTGGGATGTACTTAGCTGGGGTTGCTTTGCTCATAGTACGAGCGCCATTAATGACAATTCCTGCTCCCGGGATTGCTTTGAACAAGTTTATGTTGTAAGTGTCATACAAAGATCCAGATTCTGAAGCAGTAAAAGAAGCGGTAAGACCCAAGGCATTACGAATATCCAAGTCATAACCAGCAGGTGCTTTAGCTACCGTACGGGCAACTTCGCTACGCATGTAGGCTCCAGCAACAGCACCACCTGGGAAAGTGTTGCGAACTGCTGCAGGTCCGGTTTTAGTTGGATCAGCCATAACTAGTTGTGGGTAATACACAGCACCGTATGAAGATTTAGGGTAAGACGCAATGGCTGCAGTAACATTAAGAAGAGTTGTACCACTTGCTGCGGGGTCAATGATTACAAATGAATCACCTCGGGCTTCAGCTGTGTTTAGCGCCGTAGTGACAATACTTGAGTTTGTTTGCCCAGGAACGTTGATCAACAAAGAACCTTCAATACTATCAATTTTTGCAATTGCAGACTGATAGTCTTCAACGGCAACATCAGTTCCATTAACCGCAACGCTAGCTGCAACTGTAGTTGAACCATAAGCGGCTGAGTATGTAGCAAAAGTAAAAATGTCAGCAGTATCTTCTTTAATAGCCCAACCAATTGTTGCACCAGCGGTTGAAACAATAGTAATGTACTTTGAATAAGTATTGATTACAGTACTGATGTAACGGTTGTTAGATGGGTCTAGTGAAACTTCATTCCAATTTTCAACTTCAGTACCACTAAGTTTTACTGAAACGTTAAACACTGGGTATGAAGTTGAAGCGTTTGAAGGTGCAGCAGGACTGCTTGAAGTAGTAATAGTTAAATCTTTGCCCCATGTTCCTGGACTGTTTGCAATTGCAGTAAACATGGCCGAAGCTCCAGCACTACTTCCGCTGCCTGCGGGAAAATAGGTGACGTAGGAAGCAGCACTTCGAGCAAGAGGAGCAGTACCAGTTGCGTGCAAAGTTCGGATAATGTAAGCGTCACGCCCACCATTAGCAAAATAATGATAAACCGAGTAACCTAATTCATTTCCAATAGTAATGTCCCCATAATAAGCTTTAAAGCCACTCCATGAATTAATCAAGGTAGGGGTCAAGGGGCCACGGGGTGCAGTACCAATAAAGACTGCAACTGACTGAGCCGTATTTGCACGTTGTACGTTGTTAACCAATGTTGATTCACTAACGTACACACCTGGGTTTGTATAAGTTGCCATTAAAAATCCTCCGAAAACGAGTGGGTGAATATTGTGGGATTCTCGTTATCTGCGTTATTAATACTACCAACAACCGATGTAACTTGCTTGACTGTCGCAAGGTCAGAGGTAGCAATCTCAGCAGACATTTGTACTGTGTACACTTTTCTAAATATACGTTTACGATACCCAGTTTCTCCATCAAGGAGGTCCGAGTTACCCCATGATAAGAGATCAAAACGACGAATTGTACCGTCTTCAGGAACATCAATAAACCCACGACGGAATGGGGTTACCCTGCGTAACATTTTAGAAGTCAATTGCCGGTCATGCAGAGCAGTTCTGGAGTAAGTAGAAATTTGGTAAGTAAGGATAACTGGAACAAATGATTCCATTCTAAGGAAATGACCAGCACCTAATGCGGTTACCATTCCAGTGTTATTTAACTCTGAAGGGTAGTAGTTAATATACTCCGGGGATAAGGAAGCTCCAGCGGCTGTAGAAAAATAGTAATTAGTTTCAGAAAGCTGACGAGATCGGTCGTGCTGTAGACCAACGTTTTCAATAGTTATAAAAGGGTATTCTTTTTCAGTTTCGCCTTCTGGGTATCTAAAAAACACCTTTGCAATTCTGGTTGCATTGCGGTCGTCTGAAACAGAGATATTTGATACACGCTTTTTAACTGCGGCATCTTCTGCAAGGAGAAATCCGGGGTTAGTCATCTGCTGTACTTATTTACAAGTAATTGAACTTCTTGGGCAGATTCAGTTGTGAATTTACGGTATAAAGGAACTGGTGGAACAATTCCAGTACCATATTCAACTTCTGCAATTCTGTCTAAAAGTTCGTCAGTGCCATCGATCCCAACAACAACTTTGTTATTTTTTGCATCAAAAGTTGCATATAAGTTGTTTGCAAATGGAGCCCATGACGGGTTACTGGCCGCTTCAGAACGAATGCGCTTTTGATATTCCCTAACCGCCCGTTTAGCAGCCATAGTAAAATCATCTTGTAGGGCTTGAACAATATCAACGCACCCTGTAGCAAAAACTTTAAGGTCAAAAAAAGGTGCAGAACTCTGGGATGAAGCAAGTTGTGAATTGGCCTTTTGCATGGCAATTCTCCAAAGTTCTAGGCGATGAGCCCCCAACGCACGTTGGGTTACTTTTATTTTAGCCTAAACTAGGGAGCTGTGCTGGCCAAGGATAGTTAGTAGAAACCAACGTTGGTAAACCAGGGTCATTTGTAAATTCCTGATGTATGTATATTTCAATACCTTGAATTAACACAAATACATCATCTTTTAAACGACCTCTGACCCTATAATCAAACACTTGGTAATACCGGCCATCGTAAACAAACATGTCGTTTAAGTGGTAACGGTATTCCCATGGGGTGGATATACCAGCTTCGCGCATGTCTTTAATGGCAATAAACATGTCAATAGTTTGAACAACTTGACGACCTTCGGGGATTGACCGACGTTGGTCTTCAGTTTCACTGACCAAAAGAACAGGCAAAGCAATTCCGGGTCCGTAACTTTTGCCGCCCGAACCTTTTACGCCTTCGTCGTATACATCATCGTAGATGCTTCCTGCACTAGACGAACCTAAGGGAAGAAACTCATACCAAACTACAGCTTCGCTAGCAACTTCACGATGCCTGCGAAAGTGCTTGTTAATTAAATCAAGCTCTCTGCGTACGTCCATTAGTAATAAGCACTCGTGGTTTGACCGGAAGGTGGTGCAGTGTCAACATATACTGTTTCACGCAAATTGTCATGTTTGAGTTCAGAATCAACAACACCGCTGTCAATTTCAGGCCATAGGCGTTCCATTGGTGAAAAGTCACCCAATTCCTTGGCTCTGTATAAAGGAATAAGTCTATTTGTTGTTTTAGACACTCGTCGTAGGTTAAATACTTCAAGCCTGTCAAACCCAATATTTAAAGCTGCTGCATGACGTTTGTATTCAGCTTCCCATTGAGCCAGCAATCCTTGAACCATCCTAAAACGTTGGCTTGCAGGAATGTGTATTGATTCAGATGTAATAACATCGATATCACGACTATATTCAGTCATGAGCGCCCATAAACACTCTGTAATGGCCGCTATACCAATAGCATTAATTACAACATCAGCCAATTGATCAATGGCTAGATTTAAATTATGAACGTGCTTTTCAACTGCTCTTCTGGTGTAAAAGTCCAGGTCAGTAGGGGTAACCCATTCGTAGTAATAACCTTCAATAAGAAGTTTTGTGTTGGCTGCTGGCAATGTTGCTAAACGTAAAACACCATTTCGTTCGTCAATTGAGTAATCTGACGGCGTAAGTTCAGTAGTAGCCCCGTTTACAACATATTTTGCAACCCAGATAGTAGATGCATCTACGTTTGTATGGCCTAATTCGTATGTGCGCCCAGAGACATCAAAAGTTGTTTGGAAAAAACGAGGAAAGTCACGAAGGTAAGTTCGTGCAATTGTTTTAATATCTTCAAGAGTAGCCACGTAAGTAGTTTACTACGAATCGTTAGAGCTAGCACCGGGAAGGGTGTCTTGAGTTGGTTGGTTGTACGCAGGCTGTTGTTCACGGTGCCGTGCTACATCACTTGCTCGTTTTAGTATAACTTGTGTTGCAGGAATATTTGTAGGCTTATCTAGGTTCATAGTGCCCTAATGTAATATTTTACGTACATTGTGCGGGGTTGGATGTCTACAGCAATTGGTGTGGTTAGTCCAGCCGCAGCTGATAACAACCCACTTGTAGATGGGATTCCTACATTAGAGTGGGCATGATCAGCTTGGAAAGCTGTCTTTTCAACCCAAAACATAGACATTCCTTGAATTGGTAATTCACCATTAGCAAGTACATACTTGTCAGCAAACCCATCTGAAGGTGTTGAAAGGCCTCCAGTGTCAGTTGGAGCTACGTACCTCTGGGTACCAGCTTCAGCGTAAGTCTGACGGCGTGTTGCAAAGTCTTCATTGGCAACACTTGTTTTGTGGTCGTGCCCACCACCATTACCAGTTGTTCCGCCTGAGTGGCCGTGGTCAATCCCATGTTGGTGCAAAGGTAAGTTATTTGAAACTAACTTAACTTCATGGTTTACATTGCCATCCGCTGTTCCAATTACTCCAGCAGAAGCTGAAGACGGTTGTCCAGCTAAGTACATTCCTGCAAAGTTAGGAAGTGTAAAATTGCTGACGTCTTTTGGACCGTAGGTCGTGCCAAGCAAATCAGAAAGAGCTTGGTATGTGCTAATAGGCGCGGTACCACCGTTGCATTCAAGCCATAGAGAGGCGTCTGGTGGTGTAGATACAACCCAAGTAATTACCGTACCAATAGGTACTCCAGGGGAAACAGGTGCTGTAGCAAGTTGCACCCAAGTAGAACTGTCTTTTTTAACGTAAAGACCAGATTCTCCATTAGGCAAAGTACCTGTACGGAAGTATAAATCTCCTTGACTACCATCTGTAGTTAAAGGGGCATTAGAAGAACGGTAAGGAATAGCTGTTTGAAGCATCTTACGTTTATCAACAATATTTTTAGATGTAATTCCCGAGTTGCCATTTCTATAGATTGCCGCTAAAAGCACGTCTTTAGAAGGGTCAAATGAAGAACTTGATGTTGTAATACTGCTACTTACCGAAGTAGGGAAAGTTGGGTTTGTAGCACTAGAGGTACCAAGCAAGATTGTTGGTACCATTACACCACTAGTCAATCTGGCAACAACTAGTTCAAACACGGGGTCGGAACTTAGCCCAGTAGACAATGCTAGAGAAGAATTTGATTGCACGGTGTATACCGTGCCTTTTAGTAAAACTACGCCAGCGTTAACATCCACTGCGCCTGAACCAGCGGCTGCTTGATATGTAACTTCACAATCAAAAATTACGCCAGAGGTGTTATCCCCAAGTACCTCAAAGTCAAGTGAATCTGGTTCAGCTTGATCAAGGGTGAGGTACTTGGGGTTAGTTACTGTATCAACAGCATTAGGAATTACATAGGGCATTTAAAACCTCAGAGGGTGTCGTAGATATTTCCACTATTGCGCAAATACGCAAACAATTCCTTTGGCAAGTTATAACGCTTACCATCAACAAAATCAAAACTTTGAGTTCCCCAGTACATTTTCCAGGTACCCTTTACTCGTGCACTCACTACATCAGAATCCTTAGCCATTACAACTACGGGCTCTTCAATTACTGCACTATCTTCACCGTCTTCGTCGGTTGATTCATCAACAAAAACTTGTGGGACTTGTTTCTTAACGGCCATTGCTACTCCTTGTTTAGTGGTAAAAATAAAGTGGGGGTGGTTTCCCACCCCCACAATACTACATCATTATTGATGTCAACTCAGGTTGAACCAATGGCTCCACCCTTGGTGTTGATAATCACACGCGATTCGTGGGTGATGACACCAAAGCCCCAAATGGCGTACCATGCCAAGCCGTGCTCACGACCGAAGTCAATGACACCGCCGTCACGGAGTTCAACTGGGAGGGCAATAGCATGACCAAATGAGTTGTCACCGATCATAATTGCGCTGTATGACGACGCGTCAGGAGCTTGAGCACCTGCGGTCACTGAGTCCAAGTCGGCAGGAATCGTGAGACCCTGCTTGACCTGTGTGGTTTCAATGAACACTACGTCGTACAAACGACCGATTTCACCGAGCATGAAGTTGCCGGGAGCGGCGTACTTCGTGACTTCAATGAATTCCGGCCAGTCACGGAGCGAACGGCTCTGCGACGGGTGGACGAAACACACGTAGGTGTCGCCCAAACGAGGGATGTTCTGACCAGCAAGGACTTCAACTGCGTCCTTGATTGATGCGGGGCTGAGGTAGCCGGGTGAGCTTGCGCTTCCTAAAACACCAGCGTCGTACGGAGCAATTGAGCCACGGGTTGAACCCAAGGTCTTGCGACCAAAGACAACGTTCGGGGCTACTGCTGAACCACCAGCGAACGGAACACCGTTTGCGTAGAGGGTGTTACGGGCCTGGATGTCCATGCTCTGTGCCATGTGGCGACCGAGCAAACGTGAAGACGAAGCCATGACGTCATCAAATGCTGCGTTAAGCAACAATTCGGTAACGGCGACAGCCTGACCGTGTTCAGTCACTGTGATCTGAATTTGGCTGGCCGAAAGGGCAACCGGCTCCATACGCACACCTTCTGACAAGGTAGCTCCTGTGGTTTCGTTGACTCCAAGGTTGGTGTAACGCATGAAGTTGATGGTCAAACCAGGCTGAACGCCAAGCTCGGTCTTCTTAACAGCGAACTGTTCAAAACGAAGAACCGGCATAGCCTGGAACAAGATTTCCTTGGACCAAATCTGCTGGATTGCGGGTGAAAGGGTTGCGTCACTTGAGTAGCCAGTCGTCGTAATCGACGCTAGTCCTGCTCCGGTAATCGCACCTCCTTGTGGGGCGGGTAATGCCATATTAATATCCTCCGATGGATAGGGTTGTTGGTTTAGTTAAATTAGAAACGACCCCGGGGGGATCGAGCCTGTAATAGCCGGTCACGCATCTTGACATATTGATCCATCGGCATGTTACGGATGTCTTCCGCACTTAACGTCTGGTATTCCTGTTGGTTATCCATTGGCCCAGTTGGGGGCGCAGTTACCTGCGATCCCCTAGGACGAGCTGGCTGACTCGTTCTCTGGATTGCTTCAATAATAGCACTACTCCGCTCACGAAGTACTTTAATGCTATTCTCGATATCTTCTTCACTATTACCAGTTACCAAGTCAATCAGTTCTGGAATAATACTTTCTTGCTCGGCTTGGATTCTCCGCTGACGGTAGGATTCAAGCTGTTGCATTTGACGCTCTTTTTCAAGCATGGCGTCTTGCGCTTGGCGCTGCTTTTCGAGTTCAGAAAACTTCTGACCCCATTCTTCTTCCACCTGATTAATCCGATGGTTGAATTCATCTTCTCGCTTTAAAAGAAGATCTTTGGCAGACATTTCCTCAACTTCTCGCTGACGAAGCAATTCAGCTTCTTTGCGAGCACGAGTTTCGGCATCTTTAATAGCTGATTCACGCTCACGACTCAAAACTGAAAGCTGTTCTTCCATGGTCTTAACACGTGTATCGGCATCTTCTAGACGCTTATACATCTTGCCCTTTTCCTGCTGACGAATCTTTTGGACTTCTTCTTCGGAAAAGTACTTTTCTTCATTGCGAGATTCCTGTACAGGGGCCGGAGCCTGATCTACAGGAACTTGAATACCGTCTTCATTACCTTGCGTTGACATTGCTGGACTCCTATTGGTTGGGCTTATCTTTTCTCAAATTTATAAAAACAGATTATTCTTCGTCTGGCACACGACGCTGGGCAAGCCTAGCTCCATATGCCTTTGCAACTATATTGTTAATCATAACATCTGCAGGACCACCGGTTGCAGCAGTGCCCGGTAAGGGGCCTTGCTGTTCTTGAGGTTCTCCTGCGCTTGTTACATTACCATCTGGAGCAGGAGTGCTGCTGCCATTAGGTCCGGGTAACAATCCGGTTGCAAGCATTACAGCTTGATTTATTTGTGCACGAAGCATGTCTAGTGCTCCCTGCTCAAGTGCATCATCTCGCAATTCTTCAAAGATTTCAGCAAGCTTCTCTCTTGGGAATTCTTCACCAAGAAGGCGCATTGCTCCTTCTTTGGATTCAAGACCCATTGCCATTTTGGCTTGAGCTTCGTTAAGCTTGATAAGAACATCAACAGGAAGCGGCTCAGGCCAATGAACAGTAGTTCTATAGGTAAGTGGATCTGCTGGGTCTAGTTGAGTTAATTGGTCTGGTTCTGGTTGCTCAGCTTTTGAAGGATCATACACAAGCAATTCTGGTTCAAATACAGCAACTGTACGAATAATAACTTCATTAATCTTTTCAAGGCCTTTTGTAAAGTGAATACGCTTCATATGGAAACGGTTCATCATTGGCTGGTACTGGATAGCCAAAGCTACACCTGAGGTATTAGACACTGGTTGGAACTGCCCAAGTGCTGTTTCAGGTACGCCAGTAATTTCATGCATAGAACGCTTAATAAACGTAATGTATTCCAAAGCCCCAGCCATGTTTCCGCTGGATTCAAGGTTAAATACATTGGCTTCTTTAGGAAGACCAGCCCAAACCTTCTTGGGCCCACGCTCTAATTGGCTTGCCTTAGCACCGGTAATGATCGTTACAGGGGCAGCGTGATAGTTAATGATGTCCGATACTTCGGTCATTTTTTCGTTCAATTCACGGTTAAGTGGAATGATGTCCCAAATGTCTGACTGTCCCCAAGGGGATGACGAGATGGTCATGTTAGGAATATGAACAATCGGAATAACACCAATAGGATTAGGGTATTGGTCAATTAACTCGTCGTTAATGTACTGCTCAACTGTGTCATCTGTAAGGATTTCAGTAAAGGTGTAGACCTGGCGAGTACCTTCAGAAGAAGTTCCCCAAAAGCGGTACTTAAGTTTAAAACGCAAAAGACGGTCACGGTCGTGAGGGTGGTACTCAGGAAAACAGTGTGCTGGGTTAATTGGGATAACTCGCACGCGACCTGAATGATAGATACCTAGGCTGTCTTCATATGGTTCTTCGTAAGCAACCTTAACAAAGCAGTCACCAGTAACACTGGCAAGCTGACCCATTTCCCAAAGGACGTAATGTTTTGAGTTGTCTTCTTCCCAAACTTTATGCAATAAGTGTGGAACAATTGCTCCGTTTTGAGGAGGAACCCGCCATTGGACGCTTTTGCCAAAACAGAAGTTTGTGATGTAGTCCGACATAGTACGTACGTAGTTAAGGGTGATGTTTTGCTCACCCATCTCACGACGGTACGACCAGTGGTGACCAAGATACCAAGCCCAGCATGCGCTGTAACGGTTAAGACGTGGGCCGTGTACTTCAAACTCTTCGTCAGCAAGCTCAACCAGGCCAAGAGGAGAGATAGCGACAGTTAAGTCGCTAGACGAAGCACGATAACTTGGTGACCAGAAATCAACGGGCATTAAAATCCTGACTTGTTAAGTCTTTTGGGTTTCTTAATATTAGCAGGTATATCAATGTAAGTTAACGATTTAACCATGCCAGAAGGTACGTGCATCATGTTGCTATACAAATCAGCTTTGTTTTTAAACTGACAAAATGTAGAAACCAACGACACATAACCTTCTTGCAAGTCCTCAAGAATCCAACCAACAGTAATTGGTAATACCGGATTAAAGTCATATTCGTCTTTGTACACCCATGTTTCATCACCATCAAATGCATCAATCCATTCAATAATGGCGAGTTTGTATGGGTAAGTCATACAACAATCATACTTCTTACGAAGTGTACAACTTACCTCTATACATGGCGGATCTATTATGGAAAGGAACTTGTTCATACCAGAACGGTCCATCTCCAGGTTGAAAAGTAACAACACCAATTCCTTGTTGCCAATCTTCCACAATGGTCATAGGTCTACCGTCCAGGTCGATGGATCCTTTGGTAGATGGGACGGCCCCGTCGCATCGGGCCAACGTACCAGGGGATGCGGCCATGATGGTCTTTGCACCATCCCAATCTTCACGGGACCGCTCAGCCCATTCACGCCTGTGAATATGCCCGTAAAGGACAGAGGTTTTTTCACTACCAAGGTAGGCGTGCGCTGTCGACCCGTTACTCCGTACTTTTGTGCCGTGGATGATGCGGAGGCGTTCGTTGACCCAGAATTGTCCAGCCGGATAGCCAGGTATGTAAGTAACCCCGTAATCGTCGAAACGACAGAGATAAGGAATGCTAAGGACAGGCCAGGACTCCGGAGTATTACCTTTACGGATCCCAAAAGCAGCTTTCGCGTTGTCAAGAACAAAGTTCACCAATCTTTCTTCGTGGTTTCCTGCTAACCAAATAATCTTAGCGTTAGGTGCTGCTGCTCTTACTTGAGCGCACAGAGTTGTAGCCCTGTCCACAGAAGCTTGAGTTGTTAGGGCGTAAGCACTACTAAGTCTGTATTTTCCAAACTCAGGGAAGTCAAGGTTATCACCAACCATTACAACCAAATCTGGGTTAAGAGTTTTAGTAATAGACAAAGCAATGTCAATAGCTGCTTCATCATGAGTGGCTTCTAATTCACCGTTTAAGGCACGGAAATAACCAATTTGCATATCTGGTAGAACCACGCAAATTTGATGATCTGAGATCTTTTCAGATTTTGTTTTAATTGCTGGAATTTTTACGGATGGCCCTGGTTGCACTACTGGCCACGCTGGACCAGATTCCCATGCAGGACTAAACTGGATACCAAACAAGTCATGAATTTCTGCATGACCTTCTTCGTTTTTTGTTAACGACTGGTATACAGAAACTCTCTTGACTGAACCTACTTCAGCAAGATCAATGTCATTGCGCTTTAGTAATTCAGCAATTTTTCCTAATGAATAGTTGTTATTGAGGTCATTTGATAGTTCACTCACAACCGCACCTTCCTGATAGATGACGAGAGATTGTGCTTGAACTTATTTTGTAACCGTGTTTGTTAAGCACTTCGGTAATCCACTGGCATGAATACACTTTGGCTTTACCTGAACCGTTATCAAGTTTAATAAGTTCTACTGCTCGGTCTAGTGCTTCTAGTTCAACTTCTTGCATGCGTGTTCGTAGTCTTGAAAAACCACAATCATTACGAACATTTGCTAAGTTTCTTTCTAGAAGATCACTGACCAGGGTTGATTCCTGCTCCATATTGTGCTCCTTGTGTGATTGGGTTTATGCAACCTTATCGCTCACCTTACTATATGGAATGGTGCTTGTGTTGGAATTATTAATTTGCTTATGGACTTTATTAATTAAATCAAGTAATTCAGCTTCTTCTTGGTAGCCACGGACAGACACTCTTGAAAGAAAATGGGCGATCATTGACAGATCTTGACGGTTCATACACACTCCATGAATTAGGTGGGAGTAGACACTCTATCAAGAACCTTAGATTACAAAATGCAAAAAGGACGGAGCTTTTTAAGGCTCCGTCCTTTTATTCCCTGTCGGGGACAACAATCAGTCGTAAACGACAGTCGGATTCGGGCGGTTCATATGACCACCCGAATTATAGGCATATTCCCAAACGGGCATGCCTTCACCTGACATGGAACCTTGAACAAAGTCACTAAGCATTGCGGGGGCTTCAATCCAAGTAGCTGAACCTACATGAGCACGCTCACGCATGGTCTCTTCCGGATACTTGTAAAACATCTCAGGGTTGTTATGGTTTTGGCGGCCAGGTGCTGGAGCGGTGTCCTCGTAAGCGCCTACACCAAAGTCGTTAGGAACGTCAGTGTCGGTAGCAACGCCTTCTTCAAAGCGAAGAGGTCCACGGTTGCCAGGAATACTGGGAGCCATTGAACGCTCAAACATTGGAGCGCCTTTTTCTGGGAACATGGGATTGGGAGATACTGCCATTTTAGATCCTCCTAGGGGAGCCGGGTGTATATGTACAGATTAGCATCTTTTTTGGTCATCGTCCGAAGAACGGGGATTCGCTTACAGTAACCATGGGCATGGTGTCAACCGTGGACAAAGAGCAGGCAATAGCTAGTGAGTCCGGGTAGTCATCAAACGCTCCCTTTTCGTCAGGTGCAGCGGCCAAAAGGTATGGGCCTCGGTAAACTTTTTCCAAGTCTGACATTTGTTGATTAAACTTTTTCCAAGTTTTATTTCTTTTAGCTTTTGAATGGCCAGGAATAATTAGCTGGTTTCTTTGAATAAGTTCTGTTAAATGGATCCAACGTTCATTTTGAGTCTTGGTATCCGAAGAAACTCCAGTTACCTCAATGTTGGGAAGAAGTACTTGTAGGCGTTCTGCAACAGCCCCACCAACGCCTTGGGAATCTACGCCAATACGATATACATCATAATTTCGAAGGAAGTCAATAATCTCAAAGTATTGCTGTTCCCATTCAGTGTTATTGATTTCTAACCAGTTAAGGATACGGTGTTCGTAGAACCCAAAGCCATCAGGGTGGTCCCAGTCAACCCAACACACAGTAACAACCGTAGAGTCATTTGTTCTGGCAACGTCAATACCCACTACAACTGGAGTTCTCCACCATTGTTTAATCAAGTTCATTGACGGGTCGTACAGACTGTTTAACCGATCATCTGTAACAAACATTCCCTTTTCAAGGATCCATTTGTTACAATAAGACATCTGAAACTCATCGGAGTCTTCGTTAATGCGCACTTTTTCTTTAGAAATAAACTTTGCGTAGTTAGCATTGTACTTTGCTGCAACTCGCCAGTCGTATTCAAAATGGCATTGCCTGTGACTCCGCTTACCGTTAATATCCCTACGTTTGTTGTATTGAATCATTTTATAGAAATAGGATTTATTTCTAGTAGCCGTTCCAGTAAGAACAATTGTTCCGTTATTGAATGCGAGCATTGGCTTGATTGATTTAGCAATCATGTACTCATCAGCTTCTTGAGCTTCGTCAACCATTACAAAATGATAAGTTTTTGATTCAATCTTTGCTTTGGGGTTACAAGTTTGCATACGACAAAGCGAACCAGAGCGTTTCAAACTAATAATACGGCCTTTACCGCGGGCTCCCCCAGACGTGGCCTTGTCATCAATTTCAGGATCTAGCAAAAACTCAAGAGCGTGATCGCTAGTAAGTTTGCTTACAATACGGCTAAACACAGTATCTGCTTGGTCTTCAACGGGGGCAAACACCCCACACCAAAAACCCTTTTCGTATTTACCAAGCCAGGTTGGGTACACCGGGGCAAGCTTTGGCAAAATAACCATCATAGATGCAAGCACATTAGAAAGTACTTCTGATTTACCCGACTGGCGAGTAGCAATCAATGTCATTTCTTCGCCGTCACCAATAACTATTGACTCAATAATTCTGTATGCAATAGGTACTTGGTACGGGAACAATTTAATATTACAAAATTCTTCTGTAAAAAGAATTAGTTTAAGTACTAGATTGTCAATAAATTCAGATGAAGTTTCATCAAGGTCGTTAGACTCATCTAAAAATTCTTCACCTTGGTCAGATATTTCTTGTTCAGAAGGTTGATCGTATTCTTCATCTACCATCATTTTTCACTTCTAGATTTAATTTCTGACCACAATTGAACAAGTGTTTCAAGGTGTATTGACACTTCATCAGGAGCATCATGGTGTTTCCATTTGTCAAAAGACATACCAAGACCCATTAGGGTTGTGTTGAACCAATTAGAAAGTTCAGACACATCAAGCTTTGCCAATCGGGGAATTGAAGGCGCTTTGGGTGCTTCATATTTTGAGCGCATAAACAATTTCATCACCAGTCTCCTATTTCTGCAACAGTTGTGTTTAACACACGTCCCTGCATAGCATACAGTAAGCCTTCGGTGTCATCTGTTTTGTTTGATTTTTTACTCAAGCCAACTTGAAAGCTGTACTTACCAAAGCGTATGTGCAACCCTCTACCAACCCGCCAAGGTGCTGAGGTTTGGCGCATAAAGCCAATTGCTAGGATTCTGTCTTGGTAAGTTCCGGTGTCTCTGGCAATCCAATACAACGGTCCAATTGTGTACAAATTATTCATAGTTGTTTTAATATTACTAGGTTTTTTTCTTTGGACGCGCTTTAAACGGACGCTTTCTGTTCTTTTCCCGCGAGGCAGCATCGTCTGATAGTTTTTTAGCAAGCACTGCTGCGTTTTCAGCTTTAACCCTTGCAATAGACTCAGCGTCTCTGTTAGTAGAAATATTTGGATCTTGCCAAATCCAATATGAAACAGTTTTGTCTTTATGCGCTTCTAAATAAAAAGGTATTGTATCTTCATCAAACTTCATAAGGCCTAAAGTAGCTGACATTTTTCCAAATGATTTTGCGTTTTGTACTTCTAACCAGGTACCAATTTCTAAATCTTGACCCATATATAATGCACCATAGCTACCTGCTTGATTGCTTGATGGCCTAGCAAAAGCTACCAAAATATCCCCTTTAATTCCCCCGTCATCAAGGTATGCAGTAGGTATCCATTGAATTGCTTGTACAGCCGTGGATCTTCCGGATTGCGCCTGTCCATAATACCCTGGGTATACATCTTTACGAGCAGGTTCTGAAAGGTCACCACTAGTTTTACTCTCACTACTAGTTTTTACTGCTTGAAAAATAGGGCGAATAGCTTCTGGTTCGGGAAGAGGGGGCGTGTCCTCGTCTTCGTCTTCTTCAGTTTCTTCTTTTGCTTTTTCGTCTTCTACTACTTTTGAATCTTCTTCATCCCATTGATCTGGTTCTGCTCTGTATGTACCATCTAAGTCCGCTATTAATCTTCTTTTTCTATCTATTTCTTCTTGATCAATAAGAGCTTCAGCTTCTTCACGGTTGTATGTTTTACTACCGCGTGGAGTCCAGGGGTAATTAAGGGCCTCAGTTAGCTCATCTAATTGTTTTCTACCAGCAGCGCCTGATGGTTCTTTTTTAGAGGCCAATTTGTGTTCCTTAAGCGTAGATAGTTGAAGTAGTTTGGTAGCCTTCTATGTACAGGGAGGACATGATTAGGGCAGCTACATAGTTTGTAGGGCCTGACCCGTAGTTAATGCCAATTAATGTACCATAACTTTGTGTTGCGTCGTTAGGGTCCGGCGCAGAAGATAGAGAACTCCAACCAGTTCCTAACGCAGCAACAGAAAAACGTTTACCACTAAGAGCAGTACCACCAGTGGCAATGTAACAAAAATAATTGTCTCCTAAACTTTGTGTAATTGCGTCAGTCCCACTAATATTGGTGGTATTAAAACCACTACCCCAACCATTTCCTGAAAGCGTTGCATCTGTTTTCCAAGAAGTACTTCTAGTTGGTGCTGCAAATGAATAAATTGCAGAAGCTTTAGAAGTAACGTAAGAGGGGTTTCCTGCGTGACCAGGTGTTTGCATCCATGCAAAAGTTGCACCCATAGAATTTATGTAAATGTAACCAGCGGTATTTGGGTCGTTAGTAGGGATTGTAGGAAGTGTTACTGTTGACACAACTTCGCCGTTATACACATCGTCGTTATAGTTAAAGGTTGGGTCAGCTACATATCTAATTGAATTGTTTCTTTGTACATACGGAACATTTGTTTGACCCGTAGTCATATATTTAAAATTAGAAGCACCAGAAAAAGCACCAATTCTATTTCCAGCGTAAACTGCAAAAAGCCAATCAGCCCCAGCAGAGACTGCAACAGTCATTGATGTTGAAGATGTTGCCGCATAGTATGTGTTATTTCTATACACATGGTATGTTGTTGCATAGGGAACAGCACCCCATGAAAGATAAGCGTTTGCACGGTTACTCGCGCTAGTGCTAGCAAAAGTCAATGCAGGTGCTGCGGGAGTTGCTGGGTTAACTTGTGCTGTCACAACAGCGTTGCTGCTGAATGTTCCTGTAGTAGAAGCCATAGCGCGTACATAAACTGTGTAGGTGGCATCAGCTGTTAAACCACTACGAATAAATGTATTATCAGGACCAGTAGGTGTTGTTGCCCAATCACCAACAGGGCTACCACCTGTGTACAGCACATATTGATAGCTAGCAATTGGATAAGTTCCAGCAGTAGCTGCTGCAAAGTTAATACTTAGAGTACTGGAAGAACTAGAACTTGCAGTAACTGAAGCTGGGGCAGAGGGGGCAGTTTCAGTGTTGGTAGTGGTTACTGACGAAGATTCAAGACTAGTTTGTCCCGCAATGTCAATTGACTTCATTGTAATGGTGTAAGAAGTGTTTACACTTAAACCGGTTAGGGTAAAAGACCCGCCTGTAACAGTGATAAACGCACCACTATTAAGTTTGTATTGCGTAGTTGCAATAGGGAATGCACCATTATTTAATGTATATGTAACTGTAATAGACGTGCCTGTTTTGGTGGTACTAAAAGTAGGGGCAACGGGGGGATCGGCATTAGAAAAACCTAATGCCCTGCTACTTGTTCCAGTAAAACTGTTAAGTACTGCCATTACGCAAACTTTGTTTTAGAGCCAAATACCGTGTAAGTTGCCGTTGCAGTTTTTAAAATAGTAAAAGTGTAAACATCAATAGCATTTGCACTCCCACCGGTAGTTGCCGGAGTTAACCCGTTATTCCATTTAAGTGTCACGCCAGTAGCAGTACCTTCAATGTTAAATGCCGATTGATAGTAACCCGTCGTACCATTAGTCACCGCCGCCGAAACCGTTATAGTCTGTCCAGTCGCAAGCAATGCAGCAACATTAGTTACGTTTAAAGTCCAGTTTGCAGTTGCGTTGGTAGTAAAGTACCAAGCAGATGCAGTGGTTGCATTAAGGGTTCCAGGAACGGTTGCAGCAATGTTCCATTGTTCTAATGGTGCTTTTAGAATTCCATTAGTAAGGGTGTTTGACCAAGCTAGGTTAGAAGCTGTGACGCTAGTGTCTACAGTTAAAAACTGACCGTTTAAGCCTTTTTCTAAATGTGCATATTGGCTGACACCAATACCAGCAATAAGTTCACCCTTGGAAGCAAGTGTACTAGCCATGATAACTGATGCTGGGTTAACTTCAAGTTCAACAATACCTGCCGAACCAGAGGATGCTCCCCCTCCGCCAGCATTAGTTAATGCACCGTAGCGTAGTCCAGTTCCAGCGTATACGGCATTAATGTCCCCAGCCGCAGCAATTGCTGAGTTATTCCATACGCTTCCACCAGCTGCGCCAAATCTGATTTGACCAGTATCTGTAGCGTACCCAAGTTCGCCTTCAGCAAGTGGGGAGGTACTTGAAGCCCATTGAGAAGCAGTGCCTCGTCTAAATTGTACTCTTACAGCCATTAAGGGCTCCTTATCAGCCGAACATCTTCTTCCATGTTACAGGACCGACGGAGCCGTCTGCAGTGAGGCCATGGGATTTCTGCCATGCTTTGAGTGAAGCAACAGACTTGGGCCCAAAATTGCCATCTACTTTTGCTCCAATGATTGCCTGAACAAGAGAAGCACTTGGTCCTTTAGAACCAAGGGCAACAGGGGTACCTGGATAACTAAATTTCAAACCCCCATTAGCAGGTGCTGGCGCAACCTGTGCTGAACTATCAGGAGAAGCATCACCGAGGGCATACTGCCAGTGCCATGCCTCAAACTCTTTAGAAGAAGGGTTGTCTCCTTGAAGGTAGAAACCGTACTTAGGGGCGTTAGCGCACATCCAATCAAAACAAGCCCCACCCATTGAGGTAAGTTTGCCGTTGGTATCGTAGCCAAGGTCAATAGCAAGGCCCCAACCGTGGTTAGAACCCTTAAGACCAGTTGGATCTGGGGCGGCTGATGGGGATTTGCCCTTCTTCAACCACCAAGTCTTACCCTCATATTGACGGGTAACGCCAGTGCCAGTATCAGTTGTTACATAACGATCCATAAACATAAACAATTGACCTTGGAATGGACGGTAGTCACCAATGTTTTTAAGTTTGAAACCGGCGGCAAGGGCAGCATCGTACATCTTGTTGAATTGTGCAGCAGCAACATAGTACATCTTGCCTCCAGATTTAACTGGCACTAGTAAAGATTCGGGTAATTGACCATTCTTATGCTTAGTAAGTGCCGTTGGTACAACTAGTTTAATAAAAGGAAGGTTCATTTGTTACCTTTACCAAATGCGGTATCGTTGGGATTAAGGAAACGAATAGCAACAGGCAAAGCCGCAGCCCAGAGGGCATTTAACGTCAGTTTCCAGTCCTGTGTAGCGGTATAGGTAGCAACTGCTGCGCCCAACACACTTCTGGCATAAGAGGCAATTAGAGCTTTATTTTGTTGTGAAAGATTCATTTTAATGATCACTCTTCCTCCTGAGAACCAGGGGTTAATTGGGCTTTCTGGATAGCATCAATCGTAGCCTCTAGTACAGCAATACGCTGGGCTTGCTGTGAAATCTGGTTCACGAGTGATTCAACAATCTTGTTGACATCTAGTTGTACATTAGACATTAGTTATTCTCCTACTTAAGGTTTCTTGGGTATTTCAACTTCAACCCACCGAATACCGTATCTGCGGTAGTCAGCCCTGATTTGTGCTGTCGTGCCATTCAAATTATACATTAGTCGCAGTTTGTTATTATCTGTAATATATGACAGTCCACCATAATTATATTGACCCGTGAACTCGCTAGGGATAGTGTATATATCACCTAAGTCAGTCCATGTTCCGTTGGGTGTTATTGAATACCATGCAGCAATCTTGTTTGAGAAAAGACCTTTTCGGCATGAAGTCATCAACCAACCGCCCGCAGGATGTTGAATCACACTGAGACTGTTTCCTGGTGTTGGCCCTAAAGCAACAACATTTTGCATATCGGCACTCCAAGTTGAACCAGTCCAAAAGTATGGAACATTTCCAGGAAGTGAACCAAACGCGATGCTACGACGACAAACAACGACACGATTACCATCCAAAGGAACTTGATAAGTACCAAAAATGTATGTGTAATTAGTTGAATAGTCAACAATGACAGCATGACCCCAAGTAACTAACGCCGATACTGAAGTTAATGTTTGTGGTGCAAGACCAGGAACAAGAGCAGAACTTTGTATTGTTAAATCTTGGTTAATGACATACTCACGCAAGTTTACAGCCGTATAGGAAGTGAAAATGCTACCTTCATACTCTGTTGCCATAAGATGAACTCTGCCATCTGTACCGATATCAACAAAGGCTCCCTGTCCCCATCTGAATCCTCCTGGTGAAAGTATTCCTGGCAGATATGGGTTTGGTGAACCGAATAAGTTTGTTCCAGGGGAATCAAAAAGTCCTGTGCCATTAGCATATTCAACACCAAACCTGCCGCCTATAGCGTAAAGCAATGAGTTGTTTGTAAAAGAAGCCCCATCAAAAGCATAACCACTAGGAACAGAAGTAGTGAATGTGTCGCCACAAAATATGAGTATCGTACCATCAGGTCGGCGCACCATCGCCGTTGAGTCAGCACCTAACCATTGAGTCCAACGCCACTCAGATGTGTCAAGTTCGCTCACATCACTAGGGTAAGGAGCAAATGTACCTGGGTAAAGTTGATGTAATGAAGTCATGTTATCAAGGATGCGTGGTTAACATCTGTTGATCTAGCCACAGCGTCAACAGTAAATACGCCAGTGAACATTCCTAACATCGTGGATGCGGTAGGAAGGTTAGACCCAGGAGTCCACACGCCACTTGTAGTAGTTCCATCAGTGTGATTTTTGATTTCCCAACCGACAGTCGTTGCACCTGGAGCCATCCAAAAACGCAGCGTGTACCATTTTGTTGCAATAAACGGTACACCAGTATCAAAAGTTGTTGGACCTGACGCTCCTCGGCATAACAAAGTCCAGTTGGTATCTGTTGCGCCACCGTTAACATGACGACGAACAAAACCAACAAAACTGTTTGCAAGACTATCGCTTGCCAAAACTGTTGCTATAGAACCAGCAGAAGATAAACCGACAGCGATGCGGGAACCAGTAGATGCGCCAGTGTTGTTGTATGAAGCATCGTTGAATCTGACTGTGTATCGCACATCAAAACCTGATACAGCCCAATCTGTTCCTGTACCAATGCAAGTTATGGGTGCGGTCTGTTGAAACCCAGCAGTAGCACTAGCCGTAGCCGCCGATGTAAACCGATCAGCATTAGGAGAGTTCTGTGCCGCAGCGACAGCAGTCTGACTACCAGTTCCAGTAGTCGTTGTATTACCAAATGAAGTTAAAGTATTAGATGTCGCAGAGATATTGTGGCTAACAACCTGATTGTATGAAACAACTTTATATCTTTCAAAAGGTTGGCGTGCTGTGCCAATCAGTGTGTAGCCAGGACCACTAGGACCAACACGGTCAATGATTGCACCAACACTCCACGATGCCCCAGTCCAGGTAATTTCTCGTATTTCGTTTACCGCAACCCATCTATCTGGTGCGTCCGGTTGCCCAACATCATCGTAAATTGTATAACCAGTAGCAACTGAATTGACATTAGTATTATCGGTGGCAATTGAAGCAAGTGCTTGTGATGTTGCAAAGTCACCAATAGCACGATGACCACTAGTGTTTGGGTGAATAGAATCGCTAGTCCAACCATATGGGTCACCCGTACCATTTGTGGGAGAACTAGCAAAGTTTATATCGCCTGTGAACTCTGCCCAATTCCAAATAGCCGCACCGATAGATGAGGCTACAGATGCATATGTATTGCGAACTAAATCCCATTCTGAACTTGGCATACTTGAATCTGCTGGTGGAACAAAAAATGCAAACGAAGGATATGGTCTAACGACAGTTAAAGTTAAATCATTTAGTGGACTTGTGCCACCAAGACTTGTACCAGGAATGGTTATTGTGTCGCCTACGGCATAGTTAACACCCCCAGCAACCATAGTAGAAGTAGAGTTATTTGTTGTTCCCGACCATGCACCCTTATAGTCATTGCCATCAAAGTAAGTTAAAGCAGTTGATGCTTGTTCAACTAGTACGGCATCAACATAACTAACATTAGATAGAGACGGGTTATTTGCCTGCGTGTAAATAGCTACGTCAATGCTATTGGTACCTGTTACAGTCGTACCTGTAACGGATAACCTTGTCCAACCTGAGCCAACATTAACAGTTGTTGCTGTACCTGTAATAGTAGAGAGTATATATGCGCCATTCCAGCAACGAATATCTATTCTGTGCTGCCTAGCATTGCCAGCATAATTATAAACATATGCGCTAGCCGTTATTTTTACGCCTGCGCTTATCGTGCTATTTGGGTCGTATGTGACTCTGGCGAGGGTATCGGTAGCCGAGGTTGAGGTAACGCTTAAACATGCTGTACCTACATAAAATGCGCTGGTAATTCTTGCAATAGTTGTAGTAGCTGTACCGGCCCAGCCGGTGGTGTTGGTTTCAAATGAGGGGTTAGGGCATAGGTTCGTACGGGTAATAGGAGTAACTGTTGTACTCCCACTATAAGCAGTCCCTGATCCAGTTTTAGTTATAGTAAATACTGCATCAGTACCAGAACCACTAGTTGCACCAGTGACATTAGTATAGGTTCCTGCACTGGCACTGCTAGTGCCAGAAACAGTAAATGTAGTCAATGTAGGAAAACCAACAGCGTACGCATCCTTAATTGAGTTGACCATCGCAATCAGACCTGATTCAATGATTGATGTATCAGAAGATTGATTAGTTCCTAAAGCAATGACTACCAAACTAGGATTCACTAGACCATTGCGTAATGCAGAAAGCCAATCAGCATTGAGTGTATTATTGACAGTATTGTTAAAAACAGCAAAAGTTGCACCTGCTAAACTAGAGTTCCAAACTTTTACACCCTGGCTACTGTTCCCATCACAAACATATGCTCCATCAAATGAAACAGAATAGTTTGTTGTATCGGGATTAGAAGCATAGTTATAAACTTCTAGTTTGTAATCTCCTCGACTTAAAGTTCCGCTATAGTTAGTTTCTGCGTTCCACGCATAAAGCTCTTGACTGTAAACTGGGCCAGCATTTGTGTAAGTGTTGATCGGACTTGAAGTGTGAATCAGTTGATAAACCGAACTAGAGTCTTTGAGATAAAGTTTGAACCCTATGTAACCTGTAACTAAATTTCTTTTTCTGTAGTAAACAATAACGTTGTCGCCAGTAAACTCCAATGTTGCTTTATCACCAATATTTTGGCCGGAGGTGGTACTAGGCAATAGGACTCGTGAGCGGAGAGAAAACCCTGTACGAACAAGGTCGCTGCCCCCAAAATAAACAATACTTCCTGAACCAAGCAAAGTAGTTGGAACCACAAAAAAAGTAGACAATATTATTACACCAGTTAATACTGTTTTTCCACCACTGTCTGCTTTGCCGGTATAAGAAATATTTACAGACCCTTGAAAAACATTGAAAACAGTAGCATTGCCTGAAGAAGGGAATATTGAAGTAGAAAAGTTTTCGTTTAGAAAAACTTTACCATCTGTAAAAGTATTACCAGTGATCGTATGATTTCCAAGTAAAGTTGAGTCATTGTCACTAAACTTTGGTGATCCATACCAATCTCCACCAGCAGGAACCCAACGACCACCCCTACCATTGGGGTTGGCTATCCTAGAAAGATTATCAGTAAAGACATTGACCATTGTTGTAGTGCCATTGCTACTCCAACCTTCACCAATGGAATCACCAACCCAAAGAACATCAGTGCTATATGGGGTACCACTAACTAGTCCTTGTCGGACTTGAGCAAACTGTTGATGCCAACGCCTAAGAGATGATATTTGGTCATCATTAGAAGTTGCGTACAAATACGAAAGACTATTCCACGCAGCAAAGCCATTACCAATCTTGGATTTTCCTGTATCGGTTTCAAATCCCTGTTCGCCAACGGCAAGAATTGGGTTTACTGAGGCCCAATTAGCCGCAGTATCACTTCTCAGTTGTATTAAGTCTTTCCTAGGCATTGTCCTACTCTTTTTGTCTGTCTAATTCTGCGGTATTTATAAATGTATCATGCTTGCGCTTCAGTAACAGGTTCATCAGTCGTAACGAACAGATCTGAAACTTCATCGTACAGATCACCGATACCGGCATACTTGCCACGAATAGTGCTGTTGTAGGAAGTGCGAACACATCTCACCCCACGAAAATTACCGTACCATTCCTCAGGTGGCAGACCTTCAATGAGTTCGTTCTCATCAATACCAACGATTACTTCGGTCACCATATTATTTTCGTCAATAAAAGCGTAATGAGCCATTATGTCCAACTCACATTTCCTGTACCAGCAGTGATTGTCGCATATTTGAAACCTCCACTTGCAGAACTTTCTGTGCCAGTTAAACCTGATCCGATAGTAATGGTATACGCATCAGGATATTTGAGGATTACGACACCTGAACCACCATTGCTTGGTGTGCCAGTTGTGGTTAATGGTTTTCTGTTTGAACCACCACCACCGCCTCCTCCACCACGGTTCGCTACAGCATCAATTGCTACCGCTGTAAGCACACCAGCAGCCCCGCCGTCGGTTGCAGTTCCACCGCTACCGTTGGCAAAGCACCCACCTCCTCCTCCTCCAGAACGACCAACTGCCGTACCTGTAATTGATGACGAAACGCCTGCACCACCATTGCCACCATTGCCTGATGCAACAGCGTTTGCTCCGACTGCTGATGCGCCACCGCCACCACCAGCAGGGTAGTTGGGACTAGTAGCATTGCGACCACCTGCGTAACCTTGATTTGCTGTCCCTGTACCACCAGCGGTTCCACCACTACCGCCACCTGAACCACCATCTAAACCGTTCAGGTTGTTTCGGCTACCACCGCCACCTCCAACTGAAGTGACGGTATTAAACACGCTATTAGAGCCTGATGAACCGCTAACACCAGTTTCTGTACCTGAACCTTTAGCACCACCGCCACCCACAGTCACTGTGTAATTAGTACTTCTAAGTGCAGCAAAAACTGATTCGGCAGATGCTCCACCACCTGATGACTCACCAGTAACAGAGGAACGATAGCCACCGCCACCGCCACCGCCACCAGTTCCGCCACCGCCGCCACCGCCACCAGCGATCACAAGGTATTGAATTAGAAGTGGATTATTGGATGAGGCGACAATGCCAAGACTGAAACTAGGCACTCAAATCTCCAACTAGAACATATGTGTTAGATGCTGTGCAAACCAATGTTGCTGCCGAGTATCTAGCACGCAACTTTAATCCAGGAGTACCGTTTAATGTCACGCTAGACGCACTAAATGTCACGCTGGTTGCAGCACCAACCCACATGAAATCAATGCGTTGTCCAGCAGTTAAACCTAGAGAACTGTTGATGGTTACTGTGACAGCACCTGAAGTTGTGTCAATTGTTAATAGATAGCCATTGTCTGCGCTTGTTGGTGTGTCTGTTGATGCTGTGATTGAGCGTAGGGTTTGCGTGGTATTCCAACCACCTGCAGCCCCCGTAGCACCTGTAGGGCCAGTAGCCCCCGTAGCACCTGTAGCACCTGTAGGTCCAGTCGGACCTATAGCAGCATTAGCAATCACAAACGCAGTCGTCGCAACCTTCGCCGAATTATCTCCAACAGTCTGAGTTGTAGCGGTTGTAGTTGATGCTAACGCACCATTATAGGATGTTGCAGTAATAGTTCCATTTACATCTAGTTTTGTTGCTGGTGACGATGTTCCTATACCGACATTACCTGTGTTGGTAACAGTAAACTGTGATGTTCCACCAGAGTTCTGAATATCAAAGAAATCACCTGATTGTGTTGCGGCACCCTTAACGACGAACGCTTTATCTCCAGCAGTCGTGTTAGTAACCTGTGCCATCGCGCCACTAGTTAAAGTTGCGCCGACACCCAAACGACCTGCCATATAGTTTGCAGCCGTACCACCCATATATAGGTTCCAACGGTTAGTACCACTAGCAATATTGCCAAAATAGCCGTAGTTGTTTGTTGCACCAGTTAACGAAGAATCAGCAAAATAACCATATTGGTTCGTGACCGTCGTGTTAGTAAAAGTGCCTTGACCTACATAGAGGTGGTTAATGGTAGTAATATTTGGTGGTGATGCTACATTTGCACTTGTTGCGCCAATAAGCGAGAAATATCCAGTTCCAGCAGTAATGCTTGGATAATCAGAGTCAATTGCTGAAGTAATGTAATAACCAACTGGACCAGTTCCACCAGTTAAAGATTTATTAACACGGAGCAAAGTGCTAGTAGAAGCAACAGTACCAATGTGGAAGTTGCCGTTAGGCGAAATGCCACTAAGTAAGTTTCCACTTGAATCTTGTACCTGTATTAAACCTGATCCGCTTTGAGCCGCAGCAGCCCTTATTCTGATACCAACAATATCTGAACCGTTTGTGATTCTTAATGTCGCGGCAGTATCAGCGGAAGTAGCACCAATGGCGGTATTGCCCGCCAAATAGTTTTGGGCAGTACCATCCATATATAGGTTGTAACGGTTAGTGCCACTAGGAATTAATCCTCGGAAACCGTAGTTGTTTGTTGCACCAGTTGTGGTTGAACCAACAACAAAACCAGTTTGGTTTGTAATTGTTGAACCAGCACCAGGAGTAGCAATACCATTGGCGTTGAAATGGTTAAGCGACCCGAGAGTGAACGATGCTGCCGCAGTACCACTACCACCACCACTAATAAAATAGTTCGCACTACCAGTTACATCAGACTGAATTATTCCACCCGCAACAAACACATAACTTGATGTTGCACCAGTAATTTGTTTAGCATTGTAAAAACCGTATCCAGCAATAGTGCTACTACCAATAGCGATATTGCCAGCAGAGTCAATACGCATTCGCTCAGTAAGAGTTCCAGCGGAGTTAGCAGTATTGAAAGTTAGACGACCAGGAACAATGCCCGTAGAAATTGTGCCTTCAGCATTACCTACAATACTGGCGGATGAAATAAAGTTTGTTCCATCAGACCCGACGAACTGTAGGTTTCCTAAGTTGTCGCCAGTAGCAACAGTAGTGTGACCGCCGATAGTAGTTGACCTTGAATGACCTAAATAGATAGAGGGTGCGGCTGTGTCGTTATTGTATCTAACTTGCATCAATGATGATGTCGGCACAGTATTACTTAAGATTTGTAAATTGGGTTGCACACCAGCCGTTATCAGCACTGGGGCTGTATGACCAATTACGGTAGTACCAGTAAATACGCCACCAGCAAAAGTGGGGGTTGCGCTAGTGGCAACTGATTGCCCAATAGAAATTGAATGAGCGATACCCTCGCCCGTAGATGCTCCAGATGTAGTTACGCCAGTACCAGCGGTAATAGTTCCTACATAGTTGCCCGTAGTATCAGTGCCAAGTGCAACTGAATCAGCGGCAATAGTTGCAGTTAAAGTTGCGTTTGCAGAACCATCAATACTTACAGAACCAGTTAAATCCCCACCAAGAGTAACTGTTCGTGCTGTTGTCCATGTAGCCGCCGAACCAATAGTGTTTTGATTAAGCGTTGGTATATCGGCGGCAACTATTGCTCTAAATGTAGGAGTACCAGCAGACCCATTAGGTGCCGCTAAGACATAGTTAGCGGTCTTAGACGCATATGGGTTTTGTGTATCTCCATAACTAGCCGCCAAAGAAACGGTAGCCGATGAACCTTCGCCAGCAGTATGCGCCACAGATACAGGGCTTGTTCCAGAGATGCCAGACATGTAGTTACCTGTCGTATCTGTACCAAGGTCAATAGTGTCAGCGGTCCAAACTGTTCCACCAAATCTTAAGTACTGCCCAGCAGTAGGAGGAGTCGTAGTTAAGTCAACATCATGAATTTCGTCTAACTCATAACCGTTTTGTGCACGGACATACAAAATACCGTTACCATTGTTTGCCCGAACTACAACACCAATATAAACAAGGTGGTTAGGGGCATAAGGCTTAGTAGATGTAATTGCCCCAGCACTCGCACTTAAATACACGGTCTGACCAGCGGTAAAAGAACCCAAGGTACATCCCGTAACATAGCCCTGGGTTACTACAGGACCACTAGCATTAGCGGCAATAGAAGCAGCCACCACACCAAGTGTTTTGGCTGAGGTTGCGTCACTAGTATTGATTGCTCTTTTTACAGAAGCACGGTCACCCTGCTGTTGATAGAGGTAGACAACTTCGCCAACATTAAGAGTTGTTGCCTCAGCATTTGAAACATAGGTAATAGTAGATGCGTCATCATTAATCCAATTAGTACCATCATAAATTAATGATTGGTATTTATATGGTGTTGTAATAACAACATCTGAAAGATCATTGAGTGAACCAGTCGGCCCTGTCGCACCAGTCGCACCAACAGCACCTGTAGGACCAGCCGCACCTGTAGGACCAGCCGCACCCGTCGGTCCAGCCGCACCCGTAGCACCTGTAGGACCAGCCACACCAGGGTCGTGTATCTCTAATATACCTTCTAATGGTTTAGAAACACTTGAAACAGTAGTTGTTTTAGTTACTGTAGTGTACTTACTTGCTGGTTTTGAAACCTCTACAGTGGTCATGTCGGAGGAGCCGATATTGCTGCTTCAACCACTACCGTTCCAGAAGCTAAGCAATCCCAATCTCCTGCTGAATCTTTTACAAACATGTCAAACGGATAAGCACCTGCAGGAACAGTGTTTTTATCTGATATATGCAGTTCTAAAGTTGCTCCAGAAATAGGAGCTATATAACCACGACGATTACCTGTTAGGGCTATTACAGTAGCTTCTGAGGGGGTACTGGAGTACCAACGAAGGTCAAGTACGGTAGTCCCAGTACTATCTTTTGCCTGCATAAAAGCGTCTTGAACAGCCAAAATGCTGTCATTTGCATCACGCCAGGTAAAGTTGCGACGGAAATCAACACGTTGTTTAAATCTAATTTCCATAGCTTGTGTATCCTCCATTGGGGTGATGTTATCTAATCCGGTAACGGTGATTGTGCCTTTTGCGACAGGACGCGTTATTTCTGTGCTTGCACCATCATAAATGGCTTTTTTAGGATAAGTGGCAATAACATCAAACTCTAAATTTCCAGAAGGAAGATCTGCAGTTTCTTCTTCTGTTAGGGATAGCAAAATACCCCCTTCACCAGTAAAAGTAATTGTAAACTCTTTTCTACCGGTAGTACTTGTTTTTATACTTCCTTTTGCCGCAGAGGGATAGATATTTCGGTGTGTGCGGCTATCCTGAACAATAATAAGGCGTTCCCATAAGATGCCCTTTTCAATTGTGTAGTTAACCGTTGTTGTCATAACACCATTCTAACTCATAAAAATTTTATAATTAAGCTATCTTTTTGCGTCTAACCGCAGTTTTTGAAGATTCAAGGTTGGTGACGCGTTGATCTAAACGTTCAACTTTTTCGTCTACCCGATCTACTTTCTCATCCATTCTGTCAAGTTTATCTTCTACTCTTTCAAGTATTTTTATATTTTGACCGTGTTGTTTTGTATTTCTCTTATCAAAACGACTGAGGAACCACATAACTGGTCCTCCAATTAACGCAACTACGATGGGAATGTATATCGGTTCCATTTACTTTTCTACTTTCTTTTTATCAATAAGTGCTATAACCTGGTCATCAGATAGTTCGTTAAGTACTTATTCACTAAAAACAACGTAGATTGATTCCCCGGTTAGTTTACTTACATCTATGGATTCTACTAGGTTGATAATCTCTTCGTCAGATAACTCTGTAATTGATGAAATTAATTCATCAGCTGGTTAATTTACTTCCTCTGGCGTAGGGTTATCTGGTATTACGACGCTTGGTGGCTCTGTAGTCGTCGTAGGCGGCTCTGTAGGCGGGGTGGAAGTCGTCACCGTCGTTGTAGGAGCCAAAGATGTGGTCGTAGTGTTCGGCAAGGTCGTCAGGGGTGTCGGGAAAAAGGGACTTAAAGTAGTTGTAGGAGTCAGAGAAGTTTGAGGGGGCTCCACAGTCGTTACAGATGGGCTCGTCGTAGGCATTGTAGAAGGCGCCACAGTGTCCGCAACAGTAGTGCTCGTAGTCTCCAATAACGGCAGCGAGGTTGTGCTTGTCGTAGTCATAATCATCGTTTCCACGGTGGTTGGAACTTCCGTTACAGGCACAGTCGTTGTTGGGGCAGTAGTAGTAGAGGTCGTCGTTGACATTGTGGATGTTGTAATTTCCGGCCATGTTGTCGTAGTCTCCTGTACAGTCGTGGTGGTTTCTGGAATAGTAGTGGTTGGTAGGCTACTTTGTAACACATTGTATGACAATTCGTAAAGAAACCATCTTGAGATACTTATGATATTTCAAACAGCTTTTGCTATCAATATACCCCTTCACAGCAGGCATCTCTTTGCCCGCAATCTTTACATTTGTAATGAGCGTGTTCAGGTTTCATTTCTCCACCGCAGTACACGCACTGCGTGGATGTGTCACATTTGCTATCTGACATTATACTGATAGAACGACAGATACTTCGTACGTTTGGTCTGCAACCTTTTTAATTGCTGTAATGCTCACACGCTTCCAACCTTCAGATGTTGCCCGACGCAACGCTTGTGAGCGTGCATCCTGCATCATTGGAGTGTGGATGGTGTAAGTTAACAACATTTTTTAAGTATACCAAAGGGTTGATGCGCTAGTATTAAAGGTACTTAATAGGGAGTAAAACATGATGCCTGGAGTAGATGTAGTTGGATTCTTTAATGGAGAATTTGGTTTAGCAGAAGCAGGAAGGCTACTTGTAAGGTCTCTTCGTAGTGTTAATTACCCCGTTTCAACAATACTTACAGCTGTTCCCCATCACCGTAATCAACACCCATTTCCAATTGACCAGGTTTGGCAATATGAAACTGCAATAGTGTCAGTAAACTCTGGCGAATTACCGGGTGTATATCAACAATTTGGAATTGATACATTCCGTCAAAGATATGTGATTGGTCAATGGTTTTGGGAATTAGAAGAATTTCCTAAGGAATACCATGCTAGTTACCCATACGTTAACGAACTTTGGGCACCAACTAAGTTTATTCAAGAGTCGTTATCCAAATATGCTCCTGAAAACGTAAAAGTTGTGCGTATGCCCCTACCGTTACTCTCCCCTGAGGTTGATACATCAATTGAGCGCAGCGTTTTTAATATAGACAATGACAGGTTTATGTTTCTATTTACATTTGATTTTTGCAGTAGCACCGCTAGAAAAAACCCACAAGCCGTAATAAAGGCGTTTAAACAAGCATTTAAAGAAAATGAAGGCCCAATACTTGTTATTAAATCAGTAAATGACCATGTTTTTCCTGGGGCATTAATAAATTTAAAGTTTTACGCAGAAGGGCGCAAAGACATAATATTTTTTAATAACCATTTTGACCACTCTATGGTCAGTGCATTGCGCAACCTGTGTAACTGTTATGTGTCATTACATCGTTCAGAGGGTCTTGGATTAACTATTTCAGAAGCTATGTGTTTAGGTAAACCAGTTATTGCTACAGGATATTCAGGAAATATGGATTTTATGACGGAGGACAACTCAATACCTATTTCTTGGGAATACACTTTTTCTGACCATACCGCAACTCCCTATAATGCAGGTTTACGTTGGGCAGAACCAAACATAAATGAAGCTGCTGATGCAATGAGATTTGTATACTCAAATGAAGAAACTGCTAAAAAACTTGGAGAACGTGCTAAAAATGATATGACAGAGAAGTTTTCGTTAGAAACGTGTGGTCAACATATGGTTGATCGCCTTAATAACATTCTGTAGGTGTATGTATGTCTGCTTTCCAAACATTAAAAGGTTTGTAGGCCGGATTCATGTGTATTGTGCCGATCCAAGACTCCGCTTCGTGCCTTGCGCGATTACCACAGCTATTTAATAGGTTTATATGTTCACTAGTGGCCCACCAGAAATTTCCACCCCAAAATGGGTTTGGGTTGTCTGGGTTATATAAGAAATAATGACAACCTAGAGTGGAATACCCTTGTGTTAATAGAGCCACACAGTTTTCCCACTCAACTACTAGCTTCCTAGTCATCCCTTTGCGCCATGTTTCATTCAATTCACTAATGTTTGCAGCACCTTTAGTATGGCAATACAAAAATATATCATTTTGATGTGTTTTTGCCTTCAACCACAGGTGATTTAGGGTAACTTGCTCCCATCCAACGTAGGAATGAGCAACAATTGTGCATTTAATGTCGTTTTCTTGCAAAAATTTAACAACATTATTGAAGTTTTCATCAGAACCAACGCAGCCAATGTTAAAAGACTCAAGGTTTTCATATAAACCGTAAGTTTTTAACGCTCTGATGTGGTCACTTAGCTTAAAATGCCAATCACCGTCTGCATAGACGTGATAAAAGTGATGAATTTTGGTCATTGACTATAAGGTTTACGCCAAACTGAAGGCGAGTGTGCATCTTCAACAGCTTTTGCGTGGTCTTCGTCTTCATAAAGACGAATAATATGGATGCAAGGGTCGCTTTCCCAGAACTCTTCGTTCTCTTGCTCGCTCATTGGGAGGCCATCATGGGTCTCACAGACCACCGGACCACACCAATTGTTCTCCATACCTAGTTTAAGCCATTCATTAAAGTCCATTATTACTCCTTAATCGCATCCGTTACAGCCACAGCTGTTTGTTCCATGGCTGAAGCTACCGTACCGAGTACCTTGATTGCAAGCATTAGCGTCAGCTGGATTAATTACATCACCTTCGTCGTTAGTACGGCTAAAAGGGTTAGTGTAGTACGAAGATTTTGCTTCGTACGAGGTTTGCTCTGCACTACGCTGTTCTTTTTTCTGTGCAGCTTTAATAGTAGCTGGGTGCCTTGCGTCGCCAGTTTTCTTTAAGCGAGCATGCGCTTGCTTTTCCTGACGCTTTTTCTTTTCAATTAAAGCCATTTCGTTACTATCTTGAATGTTAGGCGTGTAGCCTTCATACATGCTTTTGAACTCAGGCTCATTGTCTGGGTCTGGAGCGCCCACAGCAGTAATAGGCATGTTACTTTTTAGGGTTTTGAGATGCCGTAATGAGTGCTTGTCTCATTGCTTCAGCATTAGCTTTGACATTTCCTTTGTTCCATCCCCACGGATAGTTATTAGTAGTGTTCATTATGCTCCCATTGGGTCTTGTGCTTCATGAGGAGTGGTGTCTACCGGGAAACCCTCACGGTCATACTTGTCGGCCATAGATCTAATTATGTTGTGTTGGGTGTCATTTGTTGGTTTGCCACCGTGAATTCTCTTGCGGCCACGGTTATCTGCGATCATTCCAATGTCATTCATAAATTCTCCTTTAATCTTCAAATAACTTTAGCTGCTCTGGAGCAGGTCCGTAAGTACGCTCTAGGTGGCGTTGGCTAGATTCT